>ENA-OQCS01000720-OQCS01000720.1-human-gut-metagenome-genome-assembly--contig:-NODE-720-length-18390-cov-2.332311_pt1 | contig 18390 bp, 21 predicted proteins | sample MGYA00242757_ERZ504575 | MGnify/ENA primary metagenome ERZ504575 (study PRJEB26092, sample SAMD00036297) | human gut metagenome | host: Homo sapiens | study: EMG produced TPA metagenomics assembly of... | reverse complement strand
AATAAAAGCATTGTTGATAATATTGCGCGTCAAAACAATTGGAAATTTACTGCCGGAGATGCTCGTATCAATATTTTGGATATTGATAGTGTTAGTATCCAATTTACTCAAGACTGGCAAGAAAAAATTATTAGATGCTAAAGCAGCTGTTTGTGCAATTAAAAATTATGAGGAATGGGAACTGCGTGTTATTGCAGATGGCATAAACTCAATTCATAAAGCCAGTTGGGAACAGCTGGTTTGTCAAATCAAAGCTACCTATAATCAATACGCAAAGGTTCAGAGAATTAGCTTTGGTAAAGAAGTTAAGTTTCATAGCTTTGAAGCAGCTCGACAACATCGTCAGGATTATAAAAAACTGATTGAAACGGATGGTAAAATTAGTTTTCTAAAGAGTTTATTTAATAGCAGTTTGACAGAAGCTAAGACATGTGTATCGATTAACAATGCAGAAATTTCTTCCGGTCAAGATGCAGAGCTTGTATTGGAATATATTCGCTTTTATGAGCTTGAAAATCCCTGTAAGATTGCATGGAAAAGTTTATTTGGCGAAGGTGTTGATAATTATAGTAATATAGAAATAGCTAATAAGTATGCACAGTCTATTTCCAAATTACTCTGTTGGTATAATGGCGAATATTCCAGTATTATATATAAAATTAAAGCAAGCGGCATACCAATGGATGATTTAATGAATATAGATCCGCTGGCTGCTGATATTGATAATTTAAGGAAATCACTTATTTTCAGCAGGGGTATAGTTCCGCAGATTGTAGAAGGTATGCTTGCTTTTATGGAAATGCGCAGCCAGGAGAAACGGTTAGAAAAATATTATCAGCGGATGAGTGCTGGTACGCTGACAAATTCTACGGCTTGTATGGATATTGCCGGAGCTATTAAAAGAAAAGATATTGAAGGTTATAAAAAGACTAGGAATAAATTATTCGCTTTGATTGGTAAATATTCTTTACAAAATAGACGCAGTGAAACTTTAGCGAAGATTAATAGATATGCACCTGAATGGGCTAATGCTATTAAAAATCGTCAAGGTATTCATGGTAGCTTTACTGTGCCTGAAAATATTGCTGATGCTTGGAAATGGAAGCAGCTTGAACGCATTGTGAACGAAATTAACAGTTATGATTATAATACTCTGCAAAATAACTCTATGATCTTAGCGAAGGATTATCATAAGGCTACTGCTGAATTGGCTGCAGCAAAAGCTTGGTATGAGCTGCAGAAGCGTAATTCTAACAATGGTGCAGTGCAAAGTGCTTTAAGAGGTTGGGTTCAGCTTGTAAAAAAATTGGGCAAAGGTACCGGAAAAAATGCAGATTTTTATAGGCGAGAGATGAGAAAGCAGATGACAAAATGTCAGGATGCTGTTCCCGTTTGGATTATGCCTGTTAGAAAAGTATTAGAGACATTTGATCCTATGGCAATGCAAGCACCCTTTGATATTGTCATTGTTGATGAAGCAAGTCAATCTGATTTGACTTCATTAGCAGTAACGTTTTTAGGGAAGAAAATTATCATCGTTGGCGATGACAAACAGGTAAGTCCGTTAGCTGTTGGTACAGATTTAGCTCCTATTCAGGCTTTGGCTGATTTGTATATTTCCAGCTGGATACCTAATCCAAATTTATATACGCCTAAGGATTCTTTATATTCTATTGGTTTTGTTTCTTATAAATCGAGAATGCTTTTGGAACATTTCCGTTGTGTACCTGAAATAATCGGTTATAGCAATTGGTTGTCTTATGACAATAAAATTAAACCGTTGCGAGAGGCTTCCAGCAGTAATTTATTACCTGCAGTGGTTAATTATCGTGTGGATGGACATCGAGATGGGAAACATAAAATCAACCAAGTTGAAGCTAAGACTATAGTTGCGTTAGTGCAATCTTGTATGGAGCAGCCGGAATATAGTGGAAAAACATTTGGCGTAATCTCTTTATTGGGTAAAGAACAGGCGGAGTATATTCAAAGGGAATTGTTTAATACTATAGGGAATATTGCTTATGAGCAACGTCAGATTATTTGTGGCGATTCCGCGAATTCAAGGTGATGAAAGAGATGTTATTTTCCTTAGTATGGTTGATAGTAATGAGGGTGATGGTGTTTTACGTTTGCGAAGTGATGATGCAAATGAAGATGCGTACAAAAAACGTTATAATGTTGCTGCCAGCAGGGCTAAGGACCAACTGTGGGTTATTAATTCTATTGATGAAGAAAACAGTTTGCAAGCCGGGGATTTAAGACGTGGGTTATTAAGCTATGCCAAGAATCCGCAGGCTTACAAGCAGACTGTTATTCAAATCGAACAACAATCGGAATCACCATTTGAAGAAGCAGTTGCTAAAGCTTTGGTAAGTAAGGGCTTTCATATTGTGCAGCAATGGGATGTTGGTGCTTACAGAATAGATATGGTTGCTGTTTATAAGAATCGAAAGATTGCGATTGAATGTGATGGTGAACGCTATCATAGTGGCGAAGATAAGATTCTTGAGGATATGCAGCGCCAGACTATTTTAGAACGTCTTGGTTGGAAGTTTATCCGTATACGTGGTAGTGAATATTTTGCTGATCCTGAAAATACCATTAATAGGGTTGCTGATTTGCTTTTAAATTATGGTATTCAGTATGAGGATAACTTTACTGCTACACCTGTTAATCGTGATACGGAGTTATTGCAGCGGGTTAAGCAAAGAGTTGCTGAAATAATGGGAGATAGGATAGCTTATATCAAGAGAATAGATGAAGCTTTGCAAGATATAAATAAAAATAGAGAAAAAATCCACCAAATTGCAGAAGTTATTATTGCTAAAGCTAATAATTTAGAGAACCAGGCACATGCTGCAAAATTTTTGATAGAAGAAGTGACCTTAGATGCTAGAAAAGTTATTGTTAAAATTGATGACAAAGACGTAAAAAAAAGCTATTGTTGCTTTATCTGATAACGAGAAAATGCTGGCAGAGAAATTAAGGTTCATCGACGTCCAAGTAGATACTATAAAAAAAGCAGTAGCGGAAGTTGATGAAGTTAAGGATGATGCGGAAAAAGCAGCTTTAACAATTAGAACAGGCAGTCTTGATAATGTTGAGAATTTAATGAATAGTATCGAAGTGTCTGAAGAAATAACAAAAAAGACAGTTTTTGGGGTAATTGATGCACAAAATAATCTTGATAAACAAATACTAGCTTTTGATGAGTGTTTTTGTGATATTCAAAAGATTATTAATGATACGAAGAAGAAAATTTCTTTAGCGGAGGTTGTTATAAAGCTAAATACTGCAAATAAAATCAATGAAATCAAAGAAGCTATTGTTGCTAAAGCTAGGACTTTAGAGAATAACGTGAATATCGAAAAAACAAAAATAACAAAAGTTGTTTTTGAGGCTAAAAAAATTACTGTGCAAGCTGAGGAGAAGGCTAATTGTTCTACAAAAAAAATAAAGCTAATGAGTTTAGGGCTATTTCTAAAGAGGTTAGTGAAGCCGTTGACGCCGTATCTGACAAAGAGAAAATATTAACAGAGAAATTGAAGGTGAGCTCTTTACAATTAAATGCTATTGAAAAGGTAGTAACAATGGCTAATCAAGTCAGAACTGATAAAGAAAAAGTAGTTTTAATAGCTAGAAATAGTAACTCTATTGATGTTGAGACGTTGTTAAATGATGTCGAATCTGCTGTAAAAATAATAGAAAAAAATACTTTAGAAGCTGAGGCTGTTCAAACTGACTTTGAAAAAAAATTTCTTGGCTTTAGAGATGATTCTCCGAGAGATAAAAAACTTATTGATAATGCGAATAATAAGCTTGATTTAGCTAAGAAGGTTATAGGCCTTACTCCTGCTTACGATATCAGAAAGCTTATAAGCTTACTAGATAAATATAATGTACCATATGAAGACAATTGGTATAGTAGTGAAGGAGCTTTTTGGTTAATTGGAGAGGGTGGGCTATCAAGTGTTATCAACAAACTTAAAATTGAGGGCTTTAATTTTAAATATGCCGAGCATTCCAGAAAGTGCTCATGATTAATAAGGATAAAAATTTTGATATAAGAAAAACCCTAGATAATAACAATATTTCCTATAATGATGAGCGTAGCAATAAAAATGGGAGATTGTGGATTAGTGGCGAAGCAAATCTGAATAGTATTATTGATATTGCTGAACAAATGGGAGTGGAATTTAAATTTTATCCTCAAGGCAGTCGTGCAACTAATGGTAAACCAGGTTGGTGGACTTGGGGGAAGAAATTTTAGGAGGATGAATAACATGGATTACGCACTTATGCAAGTAGCAGACGAAACACAGGAGATTACACGCTTAGAAAAGTATAACTTAAATGGGAAAAGCATTTCGTTGGTAAAGCGTAATGAGTCGCCTTTTACTGAAATAGAGTTATTTTCTCCTGTTGATCTGGAAAAAATCTATACAGAACTTTATTATCCTAAGTTTCGTCAGCAGCAGGATCAGTATGCTAAAATTACAGTAGTCGAAAAAGATTCCTTTGAAGCTGCTAAAGGGATAGATAATCCGCTGGTAATGAATTTTGCTTCTGCTACTCACAAAGGCGGCGGCTTTTTAACCGGTGCGCACGCACAGGAAGAATCTCTGTGCCGTTGCAGTACGCTTTATGCATCTTTGACAGCGGAAGCAGCGCAACATTATTATGATTACAACAGAAGCCTCAATTCGCCGTTGTATTCCGATTATATGCTGCTTTCAAAAAATGTTTGTGTATTTCGTGATGCAAGTCTGAATCTGCTGGAAGAACCATATAATGTTGCTGTTGCGACCGTGCCTGCGCCAAATTTGCGTAGCATGAAGGTATATAAACCTGACCTGACTTTAATGATGCTGAGAAGAATTCGCTATTTCCTGTCTATGGTAGCACACAGAGGCTATAAAAATCTTATTCTTGGTGCTTGGGGCTGTGGTGCATTTCGTCATAATCCGTATGATGTAGCGCAATATTTTCATAAAGTGCTTATTGACGAAGGCTTTGCAGTTCTGTTTGATACAATTGCTTTTGCTATAGTTAAAAGTCAGGATAATTTACAAGCTTTTCAAGACGTGTTTTCCTGTAAAAATAATCAAGCTATACAAGAGCTGCGCAGAAAAGAAAATAGGGAAATCATGATGCATTTACACAGTATAGAAGAAATAGTAAAAATGAAATGCAGCAGATGCGATAATCTTTTGGGATGCCTCGGTTGTAATTTAAGAGAGTTACAGCAAGATATTGAGCATGCCAAGAAGATGATGGGCTTTCAAAATGAGTAAATTCAACAATACTTTTTCTGGTAATATATAGAAAAAGTATTGTGCGTAAGTTCAGAAACAGCTTTATTAAGACTTGAAGTCCCACAGGGAAGTAGCCCATGATGGCTTTAATCTTGATGAAGCTGTTTTTCTATTATCCTCATAAAATATGCAGTGGTTGCATATTTTATCCTCATGAAATCTGCACTGATTGCATATTTCATGAGGATAGCTTAAAATAGAGTTAAAAAGAATGTTTAAGACCCTTAAAAACTGATTATGCAAGTGTTGTAATTCGATTATTGAAGTGGAGAAGCATAAATGTTATCAAATTTTACCCCGCAGGATATTTCCTGTGCCTCCTATCTAACCAGCTGACCTGGGGTGATGAGATGGCGCTGACTAATGATGGCTTGAAGGATGTGCTGTACGAGGCGATGGTACGCTATTATTATCGCAGTAAGGCCTTTTCTTTAAAAATGACGGATGAAGAAGGTATGCAGGGCTTTTTGTTGGCGGCGCCTTTGAGTGAGCGTGATAATTCCCAGTCCTGGTTAAAGCAAAATCTGCAGCATTTTGAGTGCGAGGAGCAGGATCTTGTTTATGATTATCTGCGCTATTTGTCTTATAACGGACAAAAGGTGAGGGCGTTGGCAAATCCGGAGGATTTACTGCTGTGTTTGTTTTTGAGCATGAAAGCGGTGTGGGCAGCAAGCTGTTGCATAATGTGGAAGCGATTGCTCAGAAAAATAGCGTTAAAAAGCTCTATTTATGGGCGGATGCTACCTGCGATTATGAATATTACCGCAAGCGTGGCTATAGCGAAGCGGCGCATTTTACGAATAATATTCTGCCGCAGTTGGGGGCGCAGGAAACGTGGATATACAGCAAGGAGCTGAAGGAGTGACTGTAAATGTTGCATGAAATGAGTGATGCTTTACCGGCTTGTCCGGTAGAAACTACACTGACCTTAATTAGTGATAAATGGAAGGTGCTGATTTTGCGTGACCTTTTGACGGGAACAAAGCGCTTTGGCGAATTGAAAAAATCTTTGGACGGAGTCAGCCAAAAGGTGTTGACATCACAGTTGCGGCAGATGGAAGGCAGCGGCCTGTTGACGCGCAAGGTTTATGCTGAGGTGCCGCCACGTGTTGAATATACGCTTACTGAGCTTGGTTACAGTCTGCAGCCTGTTTTGGAGGCTATGCGTGACTGGGGAGAGGCGTACAAGAAGAGATTTTGATTTGAGGATGTAAGCAAAAACCCCCGCCTGCAAATGCAGGTGGGGGTTTTGTAATATATGGGGAATAAGAAGAAAACTTTTTACAGACGCTTACATGGCCGATGAAATAATGGCCCCAGGAAACATGCGCCAATGCTTCCATGGTCAGCAGGCTGAGGCTGAGCATAATGATGAAGAGCAGCGGATAAAAGCAGAGCTGTTGCGGTGACATGTGCAGCAGTGTAAGCAGCTCGCTGCCGACGTACATATAGATGATGTGAATCAAGAATAAACCGAAGGAATAGTTGCCCAGATACATCATAAAGCGTTTGCTGAGGCTGTCCTGCGATTCCAGAGTGCAGGCGTAACGAAAGAGCATAGCGATGATGATGCTGTACAAAAACAGGTTGAGCGGGAAGCAGACAAATTCCAACAGCGGCAGGATATGCAGATAGTATTTGGCAAACCAGCAGCCACCGATTAAAATCAGATTCAGGATGAAGCCTGTCATCAAAAGAACGTGATGGGTGTCAATCCAGCGCAGCATTTTTTTATGATAGATATAAGCCAGCATACCGAAGGAGAAGTAGGCGATATAACGCAGAAAGGTGGTAATTTCTAACGTTAAGATGACTGCCTGATTGCTGCAGCTGATATTGTTGCAGATTTTCCAGAACAGCTGCAGCAGGATTACCTGAATAATAAAGCGGTGCAGCCTGTGATGCAAGCGGCAACGGTTAAAATAACGCAGCAGCAGCGGATAGATGGCGTAAAAGCCAAACATCGCACGGAAAAAGGCCATATGGACGGCGCTGCTGCCGGTGGCAATAAGGTAGGCTGCCTGCTTGAGCGTGAAGCTGGCGTTGCTGAAAAACCAGGCACCGCCCAGATACAGTAACGAAAACAGCAAATACGGCGAAAGCACCGACAGGAACATCCTGCGGAAGAAGGACCACTTATAATAATCGGCATGGCGATTGTGGCTGATGAACATATATCCCGAAACAAACATTACCAGGGGTACGGCAAAGAGGGAAATAATATCCAGCAGCATTTCGGAAATAGTGACCCATGATTCCGCGTGAGCGTGGCTGAAGTACCAGGTGGTGTGCATCAGCATGACACCCAGAACCACGAAGCCACGTAATAATAGGGGAAAACTCATAGCTTTATACATCTTCTTTCTCTCTAGTAGAGTTATTTTACTACTTTCAATTTTATAGTCAAATAGCGATTAAGCATTTACATTATAACCAAATCGAATATAAAAGGCTGATAAGCTATGACAGATAACATATAAGCATTAATATTATTACTTCTGTACAGGTTGACACTTGACAAAGACAGCGGCAACGCAGATAATTTGAATAGAATATATAACAGATTGAGGAGGATACTGAAATGGAAAAACAGGAATGGCAAGGTTATGTACAGAAGGTAGCAAGCTGTGATTACCCTATACCGTTGAATCTGATAAACGATTATGATGATTGGAAATGCCGCAGCAACGTAGGACGTATGCTGATGATTTTAAAGGATATCGAGGGAGCTATGGCGGTGCTGGCAACCGTAAAGGATGTGCAGCCTGATATGGAGGATGCACCGGAGTTCGGACTCAGTGAGGCAGAGCATAAGGTGCTGTGCCTGCGTGATATTGCCGAAATCGTCTGGCGCCTGACCGGCACCGGTGATGCACCGATTATTTATTTGAATGAAGCATACAGACTGTGCCGTGAGTATAAGAAGGTTTTCCGCAGTGCGGATCGTGGCGCTATCTGGGCGCGCAGACTGGAGCTGCAGCGTTCCTGTGGCGCCGAGGATGCTGCATTGAGCGAGGCGAGAGCAATGCTGGAGGCAGAAAAAGCTGTGGAAGGCGTTAATCCGTACCGTTTCCACGCACTTAAATTTATTGCGGAAAGCATGGCGGGGCAGGGCGATTATGCTAAGGCTGCGTTGCTTTTGGCAGATGCGTATAAATCATTCCCTGTGAACGAGGTTGCCAAGACGGCTCTTGCTGAGGCTGAAGCTGCAGCAGATGCTAAGGAAAGATATGCTATGTATCATCACTGCACCACGATTCAGTACCAGCCGTGGGAGAAGGATAATGTGACGACGCTGGAGGATGTACGCCGCCTGCAGGAGCGCAATTTGCACGTCGCGAGGCAGCGAAGGCTGCCGGCGAGAAGCCGGATGAAAAGGGTTCTTTTCAAAGTTTAATTAAGTAATTAAAACGAGCGATTAAAAGATTTTGTACGCACTTTTCACGAATCTGTTACAATTAGTAGCAGGTAATAAAAATGTGAGAAGGGATGTACTTATATGAATAAAAACTTTTTAGCTTTAGGCTTAGCTGCAGCTCTGCTGGCACCCCAGGTAGCAGGCGCTGAAGGCTTTGCTATTAACGAATGGTCTGCTGAAGGCGTTGCTATGGGTGGTGCGCGTATGTTTGCTGAAGACGATGCTGCAAACGTGGCTTACAACCCTGCTTCTATCACCAAAGTAAAGGGTGAGGTAATGAAGAGCAGCTACACTTATCTGAGCCCGCACGGCAACTACAAGCTGTATGATAGCAATAATGATGAAATTAAAGGTGAACCTACTCATAACAAGGTTCATGCCGGTTGGCAGTAGGCACTTATTACGTAAGACAAATTAACGATAAAGAATGGTTCGGTATCGGCGCTTTCCCGCGCTTTGCCATGGTATCCGAATTTGAACGTAACAGCAAGGCATCTACTAACGCATTTTTCTCTAAGCTGAACGGCGTCAGCGTTACTCCGACCTATGCGCACAAGTTCGACAAAAAATGGAGCGCAGCAGTTGGTGCGGAAATCAACTATGTCGGTCTGGAGCTGCAAAAGAATTTAGTTATTCCTACCGCTGGTGTTAATGGTACTACGCAAATTGAGGGTGAAAGCTATGCTTTAGGCTGGAACGCTGCTGCCAACTATGCCTTTGATGATAAAAATGAAATCGGTGTAGTTTATCGCAGCCGTATTAAGCATTCTTTAGAAGCAGATTTAAAAGGTTATGGAACAAAAAGTCCTGCAAGTACTTAGGTGGCAGCAATGATGTTTTTGGCAATGCTTATGGCGTGGTAACTCTGCCTGACAGCTGGGATATCGGTTATAACCATAAATTCGACAAGAAAACCCGTCTGGAATTGAAAGCTACTCGTACCAACTGGAGTACTTATGATGCTTTGAATGTTTACTTTGATAAATCTCTGATAGGCATTCCCGGTAAGGTAGAAAGCTCTCCGTCCGCTAAAAACTGGTCTGACGGTTGGCGTTATGCTATAGGCTTAGAGCACAACCTGAGCGATAAGTATGCTGTTATGGCCGGCTTTGCTTTCGATGAATCCTCTATTCCCCACGATGGCGGTGACTTCATGGTACCGACAGGCCTGCGTCGCACCTATTCTATCGGTGCCCGTTACAACGATAAGAAGCAGACTGTTGCTGTTGCTTTGGGCTGGATGGATGTCGGCACTCTGGATTTTGCAGGTCATCCTGAGAAGGGCGATGCTTATAGCAGCGCACATGCTTACGACAGCTTCACCAAGATTGCTTCTATTTCCTACCAACGTAAATTCTAATTTTATATTTTAGCTTTACCGGAGCTGCTGCACGAAAAAGTGTGGCAGCTCTTTTAATATGTCTGCTGTTTGTGCTACAATAGGCTTAACAAGGTTATTGGCGAAAGGAGAAAAGTAAAATGAAATGTGATTGCGCTAATTGTCCTACACATGCCTGCTACACCAAGGGTGTTAACTGCACAGGCGTGCCCCTGGAGGCTGTCAAGGAAGCCTATAACGAGGAAGAATTGAAGCTCATGCAGGCTGCTGCCTACGTTGAAGGCACGTTCTACAGCAACATCTGCCGTCTGCAGGAAACTGCGGAGTTTGCCAAAGCTATGGGCTACAAAAAGCTGGGCATGTCCTTCTGTATCGGTCTGAATGCGGAAGCACGTTATATTGCCAAATATTTTAAGCAGCAGGGCTTTGAGTTTTACAGCGTATGCTGCAAAAACTGCAGCTTCCCCAAAAAAGAGCTGGGACTGAAGCAGGTTAAGCCGGAGCTGGAGCATGAAGCAATGTGCAATCCTAAATTCCAGGCTAAGTTTTTGGCAGAAAAGGGCGTTGAGCTGTACATTTCCTGTGGCCTGTGCGTTGGACACGATGCTATTTTCAATATGAATGCCGAAGGTCCGGTAACGAATCTGGTAGTTAAGGACCGCCTGCTGGCTCATAATCCGTTGGGCGCTATTTATTCCCGCTACTGGAAGCGTAAGCTGGGAATTATGGACGACGGAGAGGTATAAGATACATTGATTTTTACAGGGAGTAATCTCGGAGAACAATTAAAATTTTCTCTTGGATTACTCCCTGCTAACTTCTTTGTAATTTTCTCGTTAATTGGTGAAAAAAATACTCCCTTCCCCCGTTGCTTTTTTTGTTGCAATTTGATACAATATAATTTACGGAAGGAAGGTACACTAAATGATATTTTGATACACATATGCACTGTGATTATTCCTGCGACAGCGAAATGAAATTTGCTGATGCCATCGGCGCAGCCGCTGAGCAGGGGATTGGTATAACGGTTACAGAGCATTGGGATTATGATTATCCGACTAATCCGGAAGCATTTATCTTTGATATAGACGAATATTTTGCGCGTCTGCGGCCGCTGAGCAGCGACGAGGTGCTGATAGGCATTGAAATCGGCATGCAGACACATACTGCGGCTGAGGATAAAAAGGTGGCACAGCTCATCCGTTTGACTATGTGCTGGCCTCTATCCACTGCATCGGCGGACGTGATTTATACGAGCAGACCTGCTACAAGGGACGCACACGTCAGCAGATTGTAGAAGAATTTTTGCATGATGCGATTACCTGCCTGGAACAGGAGCGAGATTTTGATGCGTTTGCGCATATTGACTATATCTGCCGTTATTGGCGTATAAGGGAGCGGAGCGTGAGCTGCGTCTGCAGGATGCACCAGAATTATTCGATAAGCTGTTTTTACTTTTGATTGAGCAGAATAAACCTATTGAAATCAATACACGTCGCCTGGATGATGCTGCTGCGGTAGCAGGATTGCTGCCGCTGTACAAGCGTTACCGTGAGCTTGGCGGCAAATACTGCACTCTTGGCAGTGACGCCCATTATAAGGAGCATGTGGGGCGCAGATTGCAGGAGGCGCTGGCGTTGGCAGCGCAGGCAGAACTGACACCTGTTTATTTTAAAGCGAGAAGGATGCAGATTATGGAGGGGTTAAAATGAAATGCGTGCGTTTTGAGGATTTACGGACAGGCAACAAGCGTATAGGCTTTATTGACGGCGATGTTATCCGTTGCGTATATGGTTCTCTGGAAACATATTGGCAGATAACTGATGAAACCTTTGCTATGCGTGATGTACGCTTGCTGGCACCCTGCGTACCGAAGCAGATTATCTGCGTCAGCTTTAATTACCAGAAGCATGCGGCAGAATTCGGTGTAGAAATTCCGCGCGAGCCGAGTATTTTTTCTAAGGCTGCGCATACCGTTGTCGGTACAGGTGCGGATATCATCTGGCCGAAGCAGGTGCAGGAGCTGGCCTTTGGCGCGGAACTGGGTATTGTCGTGAAAAAGAGGATGAAGAATGTTAAGGCAGAAGATGTACCTAAATATATTTTGGGTTATACCTGTGCTAATGATGTTACGGCGCGCGACCTGCAGCGCAAGGAGCGCCAGTGGCTGCGCTGTAAATCCTTTGATACCTTCTGTCCCTTGGGACCGTGGCTGGAAACGGAGCTGGATCCCAGCGATTTATCCATCCGCTCTTATGTCAACGGTGTGCTTAAGCAGGATGCGCGCACGAGCAATATGATTTATAATCCCTACGAAATTCTGAGCTACATCTCTCAGAGCTTTACATTGGATGCCGGTGATCTGATTTTGACAGGTACTCCGGTTGGTGCCGGGCTCTTAAATGAGGGTGATGAAATCACCATTGAAATCGAAGGAATAGGTAAAATTACCAACAGAGTTGTTATGGAATAAGATTTTACAAGACGTGTGTTGCTGCACGTCTTGTATTTTTTTCCTGATTGTGCTATATTTTGACTGATAAGTCAGTGATATATATTGTAATACCGGACTGATACTGCTGCTCGGGAGAGAGCAGCTAAAGGGGGTTCTTTTTTATGCTTCAGAATATGACTGAAGGCGCACCATTAAAGCTGATTATTCCCTTTATGGTGCCGCTTCTGATAGGAAATGTTTTTCAGCAGCTGTATAATATTGCCGATATTATTATTGTCGGGCGGACGATTGGCGTGAATGCTTTGGCTGCCGTGGGAGCGGTGTCGCCGCTGTTCATGCTGACGATGGTGCTGACGATTGGTCTCAGCAACGGCTTTACTGTTGTTACGGGACAGCGTTACGGTGCGCAGGATATGCAGGGAATGCGCCGCAGCATTGCTACCTGCGTTGTGTTGAGCTTGTTTTTTGTTTTGCTCATTATGGGGATTATGCATTTGGTTATCGACCCGATGCTGGTGATGATGAATATCCCGCCGGAGCTGATGGAGAATGCTTATGCCTATGTAATGATTATTGTCGACGGTCTGTTGGCGATGATGGCGTATAATCTTTTATCGGGTATTATGCGCTCCTTGGGGGACAGTAAAACACCGCTATACTTCTTATTGTGTCTTCGATAGTGAATATTATTCTGGCACTTGTTTTCATCATTAGCTTTGGCTGGGGTGTACCGGGCAGTGCGTTTGCCTTGGTTATTGCCCAGGCTTTTTCCGCAGTGCTGTGCGTAATTTATATTTACAAGCGCTTTCCGCAGCTGCATATTCATCGCAGCGACTTTCAATTGGATTGGCCGGAGCTGTGGGCGCATCTGCGTATGGGCCTGCCGATGGCGGTGCAGTTCTCCGTTTTGGGACTTGGTATTATTATCCTGCAGTCAGTTTGCAACAAGTTTGGCAGTGATCAGATTGCCGGCTTTACTACGGCAATGCGCGTAGAGCAGCTGGCGCTGCAGCCGATGATTTCCTTCGGTATTGCTATGGCTGTGTTTACGGCGCAGAATTTCGGTGTCGCCGCTTTGACCGCATCCGTGATGCGGTGCACCGCTGCTCGCTGCTGACGCTGGCCTTCAGCTTGTTTGCTGCGGTTGTGGTCTTTGCTTTCGGCGAAGAGGTTATCGGAATCTTCCTGGATAATCCGTCACGACGGTTATGGAGGCCGCACATCTTTATATCTTGTATACCGTGCCTGTTTACTTCTTCCTCAGCCAGATTTTTATTTACCGTAATGCCTGTCAGGGCATGGGCGTAAGCATGATTCCTATGCTTTCGGGTATGGTTGAACTGATAATGCGTTCTATCGCGGCAATATATCTCAGTGTGCCCTTTGGCTATGAGGGCATCTGTATGGCGGAGCGATTGCGATGGATTCAGTTGCGCGGTATTTGTTTTTGCAGCCTATCATTATTTTGTGCGTCTGCTGGAAAAGAAATATACACCTGTTAACTGAATACTGAGCAGAAAAAGTCAATTTTTAGAAAATTAAGCTCGACAAAAAATCTTTGGCAAGTTACAATTAAAGTGCAGAGAATACATTTAAGGATGGTGAATGCTATGAAAAAAATCTTGCTGCTTCTGTCGATGCTGATGTTTATTTTTACTGCTACCGTATCGGCGGCCAGCGCTGTTTTTTTGAAAAACCAATGGTATGAACCCAGCGAAGGAACAGCAGAGTACGTCAGAGTATTTACAACGGATAATCCCGATTATTATCGCTATATCAATGACAGATTTGCTTTTGCGATTAATCTCCCGGCAAACTTCAATCAGGCCTTCGAAAGCACTAATGGCGACGGCTGCATTTTTAAGGATGAATACGGCTCCAGCTTTACTGTCAGCGGCGGTCATAATATGGGCATGACGCTGGCCGATGAATATGATATGGATATCCAAAATCATCCGTCTGCTGCCTATAAGGCTAAGGGTGATGACTGGTATGTTATTTCCTATCTGGAAAATGACAGGATTTATTACAAAAAGTGCTTTATCAACGGGGAATATTGGAATACCTGGTATTTTGATTATCCTTCCTGGCTGGCAGACAGCTATAATAATAAATGCGCTGCTATCGAGTCTACATTTACACCCGGTTGGAAATCCGGCCGAGCTCTTTACTGATAAGCTGAACGCGTAACGAAAGTTACGCGTTTTTTTCTTTATTTATCACGCCTTGTGTGATAAAATTAATATATTATGGGTTAGTATGTACTGCACCTGCTGACCACCGTTAAATGATAGGAGGCGGAGCTGTGACAGCAGAGCAAAATAATATATATGGAACACTTTATTTATGCGCTACACCTATCGGTAATCTTGAGGATATGACACCGCGCGCTTTGCGGATGCTGCAGGAAGCAGATTTGATTGCGGCGGAGGATACACGTCATACGCTGCAGCTTTTAAATCACTTCAACATCAAAGGACGCCTGGTGCGTTATGATGAGCATAGCAAGGATAAGCAGGGAGAATATCTTTTAGGCCAGCTGCTGGAGGGCAAAAATGTTGCGCTTGTAAGCGACGCAGGCTTTCCGGGAATTGCTGACCCCGGTGAGGCCTTGGCGCATGATGCGATTGCTCATGGTATCAGAGTGGTGCCTGTACCAGGTGCCAACGCTGCTTTATGTGCTTTGATTGCCAGCGGTCTGCCGACGTATCCGTTTTTCTTCGGTGGTTTTTTGCCTAAGAGCAAGCGTAACAGACGCGAGCAGCTGGAGCAATGGCAGCATATTCCTGCGACGATTATTCTTTACGAAGCACCGCACAGGATTGTGGAGGTGTTGAAGGATATTCTGAATGCCTGGGGCGACCGTCCTTTGGCGGCAGCACGCGAGCTGACGAAGCTGCATGAGGAATTCTACCGTGGCACGGTCAGCGGCTGTCTGGAATGCTGGAGGCCAATTCACGCGCGGAGAGTTCTGCCTGGTGCTTGGTGCCGGCGACGGTGCTTTCGCTGCAGCCGATGAGGAGCTGGAACCTCTTGACGAGGTGCGCAAGCTGATGGCTGAAGGCGTAGATAAAAAAGCTGCCTTGGCGCAGGTAGCAAAAAAACGTAAAATCCCCAAACGGGAGCTATATAATCAACTAATTTCTGAAGGAGATGGGTCTGACAATGACTAAACCGAGTTATTATATTACAACACCAATTTATTATCCGAGTGACAATCTGCATATAGGCCATGCCTATTGCACAACTATCGCTGACAGCCTGGCACGCTTCCACCGTCTGAAGGGTGAGGATGTATTCTTCCTGACCGGCAGTGATGAGCATGGTCTGAAAATCCAACGTAAAGCTAAGGAAAAGGGTGTAACCCCGATTCAGTATGTAGATGCGATTATTGCCAACTTCAAGCTGCTGTGGAAAGAGCTGAATATCTCCAACAATGACTTTATCCGCACCAGTCAGGAGCGTCATCACAAGGTAGTTCAGGATGCACTGCAAAAATTTATGAGCAGGGCGATATCTATAAGAAAAACTACAAGGGCCTGTACTGCGTGCCCTGCGAATCCTATTGGCTGGAGCGTCAGCTTGATGAAAACCATTGCTGCCCCGACTGCATCGTCCGGTAGAGGAGATGGAAGAGGAAAGTACTTCTTTAAAATGAGCAAATACCAAGATTGGTGGCTGCAATTTATCGAAGAACATCCTGATTTCATCCAACCGGCAAGCCGCCGCAACGAAATGATCAATTTCGTTAAGCAAGGTCTGGAGGATTTGTGCATTACCCGTACCACCTTTGACTGGGGCATTCCTGTTCCGTTTGACAAAAAACATGTTGTTTATGTATGGTTCGACGCGCTGCTGAACTATCTGACCGGCATTAAATACGGCACATGATGCTTCTTCCACAAATACTGGCCGGCAAGCCTGCACCTGGTAGGCAAGGAAATCGTGCGCTTCCACACCATTATCTGGCCGATTATGCTGCACGCTATGGGCCTGGAAATGCCGCAAGAGGTTTACGGTCATGGCTGGCTCGTAGTTGACGGTGATAAAATGTCCAAATCTAAGGGCAACGTTATCGACCCGCTGGGCCTGATTGATGAGTTCGGCGCTGATGCTATCCGCTACTTCCTGCTGCGCGAAATCAACCTGGGCAGTGACGGCAACTTCTCCCGTGATGCACTGATTACCCGTGTAAATGCAGATTTGGCTAATGACCTGGGCAACCTGCTGCACAGAACCGTAAGCATGATTGAAAAATATCATGGCGGCATTGTTGCTGATACCGGTGCTAGCGAGCCGATTGATGATGAGCTGAAGGCTCTCGTTAAGGAAACCGTAGCTAACTATGTTAAGGCTATGGACAACATGGAAATCAATACTGCAATTAAAGGTGTATGGGCTTTGATCAGCCGCGCCAACAAATATATCGACGAAACCGCTCCGTGGATTCTGGTAAGGACGAGGCTAAGGCTGACCGTCTGAAGACTGTTATGTATAACCTGGCTGAAACCCTGCGTATCGTAGCTATTTTAATCAGCCCGTATATTCCGACCACCAGCCCGAAAATTTACACTCAGCTTGGCCTGGCTGTGCCTGAGCAGTTCCTGTTGGCTGACGCTGAGTGGGGCGGTCTGGCAAACGGTACTAAGGTTTGCAAAGGCGAGCCTCTGTATCCGCGTATCGAGGTTACCGAAGACGGCGCAACCATCATCGGCGGCAAACGCTATGAGCATAAGGCTGCAGCTCCCGCACCTGCTCCGGCAGAAGAAGCAAAGCCTGCTATGGAGCCGATTAAACCGGAAATCGCTTTCCCTGACTTCGAGAAGATTGACCTGCGCGTAGGCAAGGTTCTGGAAGCAGAAAAGGTTAAAAAATCCAAAAAGCTGCTCAAGCTGCAGGTAGAAATCGGTGATGAGGTACGCACTATTGTCAGCGGTATCTCCCAATACTATGAGCCTGAACAGATGGTAGGCAAAAACGTTGTTGTTGTAGCAAACCTGGCACCGGCTAAGCTGATGGGTATCGAATCCTTCGGCATGCTGCTGTGTGCTTCCGACGGACAGGGCAATCTGGCTCTTGTTGACCCGCAAAATCTTGCTTCCGGCAGTCGTGTAAAATAAAAAAAGTGCTTGACGCACTCTGAGATTTAGAGCAGTCACTCTGATACGTTTTGGCGGATGAGGAGTGCCTGCTCTTCGTCTATTAACATATTGTCTTTTGTTTTGGAAGGGGGACTTATCAGTGTCTGAAAAGCTATTTTCGCGCTTGTTTTGGCGACCGTATCTTTGTATAGGCATCAGCATGATCTTAGTGTTGCTCAGCAGCATGGTGCCCTATATCCTGCCGCATGCATGGCTGGGAGAGCATTATCCCGGTTACGATTTTTACATGTTTAAGGGCATGGCCTGGACGCTGAAGTTGGCGCTGCTGATTTATTTATATGGCATCGTCTGCATCTTTACGAAGAATTATTTCCCTAAGCTGAGCAGCCTGTGCACTGAAGAGGTGCGCGCGGTGATTACCGGCTACAAGAGCAGCTGGAGCCGTGGCAAGCAGCTGTGCCCGGTTTTTACCTATAAAGTAGGCGACAAAGAATACAGTGAAGCCTTGAATGAAGCCAAGGGAACCAAGGAAAAGAGCGGTGATGTGCCGGAGCGTGGCTTTACATTGAAGCTGCCGCGTAAAATTATTTATAATCCGCAAAATCCCAAGGAATTTTACCTGCCTGGCTGCGAATATTATTCGCGTAAGGCGGCGGTTTTCCGTTATATTTTGTTCAGCATGCTGCTGTTTTTGCAGCTGTATCTGAACTTTTTGTGAATGTGAGGTAGATTATGAGCAGAACAGGCTTATGGGATTCGCA
>ENA-OQCS01000719-OQCS01000719.1-human-gut-metagenome-genome-assembly--contig:-NODE-719-length-18401-cov-4.231969_pt1 | contig 18401 bp, 21 predicted proteins | sample MGYA00242757_ERZ504575 | MGnify/ENA primary metagenome ERZ504575 (study PRJEB26092, sample SAMD00036297) | human gut metagenome | host: Homo sapiens | study: EMG produced TPA metagenomics assembly of... | reverse complement strand
TCTCATTGCCCGGCCACCCGGAACTGCAAGGCAGCTACCTCACCGAAATAGGTCCATATTTTCGCCGGCCCTGCCTGGCACAGACTTTGGGAAATCCTCCTTTCGGGACATTCGGGAGAACGAGCTATTTCCACCTTTTTCTGAAGGAAAGGAATGTCCTGAAGGGCCAACTGACACCTTCCCAATGGGAGGACCTTACCCACTTTGAAGGGAATGCAAATGCGTTCCGCCTGCTTACCCACCAGTTTGAGGGAAGGCGACAGGAGGATTTGTACTCACCTACTCCACCTTGGCAAGCATCGTGAAATATCCCTTTTCATCGAGTCTTGCAGGCAAAAAGTCAAAATTCGGTTTCTTCATCACAGAGGAAGAAGTTTTCGCCGCATAGCAGAAGAGTTGGGTATGGAGAAGCAGAACGATGCCCCGTTGAAATATGCCCGCCACCCGCTGGTCTATCTGGTGGAAGCCGCCGATGACATCTGCTACCAGATGATGGATATTGAGGATGCTCACAAACTGAAAATTCTGACTACACAAGAAACCAAAGAGTTGCTTCTTTCTTATTTCTCGAAAGAGCGCCAAGCACACCGGCTCAAAACGATGGAGATAGTAAGTGACACCAATGAACAAATAGCCTATCTGCGTTCCAGCGTTATCGGACTGCTTATCGGCGAATGCGTGCAAGCCTTTGTAGACAATGAAGAAAAGATTCTGAAAGGAGAATTTGAAGGAAGCCTCATCAACCATATATCCGAGGTACCAGCCAATGCCTACAAGCACTGTGCAGACATCTCCCTGAAGAGGATTTACCGTTCACGCGATGTACTGGACATTGAACTTGCCGGTTTCCGCATCATCAGTACCCTGCTCGAACTGATGATTGACGCCGTGCGTTCTCCGGAAAAGGCATATTCGCAACTGCTCATCAATCGCGTATCGGGCCAGTACAACATAAAAGCGCCTGCACTCTACGAAAGAATACAGGCGGTATTGGATTACATCTCCGGAATGACGGATGTATTTGCACTCGATTTATATAGGAAAATAAACGGGAATAGCTTGCCAGCGGTATAACAGACGACAAACATTCCTCCGGATAGTCCTATGATACAACCTTATTTGCTCCCGACGTAAGCTTGCACGCCTCCGGTTCGCTCGCTATGAACGACTCGATGTGGCGGATGCGCTTTTCTGCCAAAATCTCGTCTACGGCAATTAGGATACCCGTTTCCTCCACATCTCCGAAACCGTAATTGATGGCTGTACCGAACATACGCATGGTAGGGCTGAGACTCATATAGGCATTCACCAGCGGGGGAATATTATACCCCGCCTTACGGATTTCACAATTCAAAATCTTATAGTCTTCCTTAAAAGAGTCTTTACAGAATAGAGCATCCAATTCATTCTCGTCCGACTCCAGAAGCAACGGTTTCATCGGAGTAATCAGGTTGTCCTTATCCGCAAAATGTTTCCGAAGGAAATAAAGAATCTTATCACGGCTCTGACGATGATAGCTGGGATACATAGTCACCTTTCCGAAGAAATACTTCACATTGGGCATGACTACGGTCAGTGCGCCCAAACCATCCCACAGATTATCCAACGCAAACAGACCTTTACTGTCTGCACGCGTAGACTGATACTCCAACGTAACGAACGAACGTCCTAACTCGATGGTCGTAGGAAGATAGTCCTTCAAAAACTTATCCGAAAAGTTAAACATATGGGCAGTTGCCAGAATAGGGGCACCATGTTCATCAAAACGCACATCCGTACCTAAGATATAACGGTATCCACCCAAAATTTCTTCTGCTTCCGGATTCCAGACAATCAACTGCTTGTACGGGTTGTCCATGATGTCATATTCATCAATATCCATAGACTTGCCCGTTCCTCCTCCCGCAGCACGGAATGCAATCTCGCGCAAACGGCCGATCTCCTTCATTGTATTCGGAGAGTCTTGGGCAGTAATGATATATATCTGATTATGACTTCTATTGGTCATGCGCAGACGCTTTTCCTCAGTCAACTCCGCTTTCAACAGCTCCTTGCTTATCGGTGCAATAACATCTTCCATATTTTTCTGTTAGTAGTTCTTCTTTAATATAAATACGGTCTCTCTACAATTTATATACAATATCCTTCACATATTGCGCCCATCCGGCCGGGCTTTTCGATTTGTCGAAAGTTTGCCAGGGGATAGGCTTCCCTATGGTGATGGTAAATGTTTTATGGCGATTCTTCAGCATTTCATCTGCCAGGTAAAGCATGGCGATATTGAACTTGATGCCCAACATCTTACAAAAATTGGCAAGATTATAAAAGAAGTTGGAGTTCCGCCCCTCGAAGTGGATGGGAACTACATCACGGTGGGCTTCGACACTCTTCACGATAAAGGTCTTTTTCCAATCCAAGTCACGGATGACCCCATTCTGCCTACGCGAACAAAGCCCTGCGGGAAACATGATGAGCTGATTGTCCGAAGCAAATCCCGCCTCCACCATTCTGGGGAAGTCTTTGGCCTGCTTTCCCGTCTTGTTGATGGGGATGCAAAGCGGCGCCAGTCCGTGCAGGTTCATCAGCAGGTCGTTGACCATATATTTCACCTTGCCACCATAAAAGGAGCCCAGGACATAACCCAGTGCCACTCCATCCTGCCCACCCAGGGGATGGTTGGACACAAAAGTATAAAGCCCTTCTTTAGGCAGATTTTCCTCCCCCTTTACCACAATATTGGCATCAAGGAACTCCAGACAAGCTTTCAGGAAATCTACACCGACTTTATCTTTCGACTCCCGCAAAAAGACATTCAATTCCTCTTGATGAACGATGTGCTTCAAATAAGAAACCACGAACTTGGGGATATACTTAGACTGCTTCGGAGCCTTTTCCCGAAGTATCTTGTCTATGTCAATCAAAAATAAAGAGTCGTCAGCCATTCTTCTTTTGATGAAATGAATGCGCAAAATTAACTCATCTTTTTAATTAATCGCAAAAAAATGACAGAAAACTGCACCCGAAATCTATCAAATAGCACCTAAAAACTGTCAATTGATAGTTTTTCCCCTAAAGTATGTTTGAAATCCGTCTGCCTGAAAGAGAAAACTTCCGTAAACTTGCAATATCAAGATTAACGAAAAAAAACATAGCACATATGAACAATATAACATTTAAAAAAAGACCTGCTCGGAGTTCAAGACGATTTATTGCGTTTTGCATACAAACTTACTTCCGACCGTGAAGAAGCCAACGACCTCTTGCAGGAAACATCCCTGAAAGCTCTGGATAACGAAGAGAAGTATACGCCCGATACTAATTTCAAAGGATGGATATACACCATCATGCGCAATATCTTCATCAACAATTACCGCAAGTGGTGCGTGACCAGACTTTCGTGGATACCACGGACAATCTCTATCACCTGAACCTGCCGCGCGACGCCGCTTTTGAAAGCACAGAAAGCGCATATGACCTGAAAGAGATGCACCGCATTGTCAACGCCCTTCCACGGGAGTACAAGATTCCCTTCTCCATGCATGTCTCCGGCTTCAAATACCGCGAAATTGCAGAGAAGCTAGGGTTGCCCTTAGGCACGGTAAAGAGCCGCATTTACTTCACCCGCCAAAAACTACAACAAGACTTGAAGGATTTTGTTTAAGCACTCAGCATATAAAACCAGTGATTTCCATAAATTAAGAAGAGTACAGATTTTAGTTGTATCAAAAGAGAGAAAGGCAGGCCGGGACAATCCCGCGTCTGCCTTTCATGGTCTCGCCCCTTGTATTTCGTACACAAACTCATTCAAGCCGTTACGCTTTGCGACAATATTATTTACAAAAATCAGGATAGCAATCTCTGGCTACATCCCACTTTTCCACCTATCCGAGGCACTGAAAGCTAACCAAAGCCACCCGAAAACTGCCAATTGTTAGATTTTACCCCAAAGAGAGTTTGATTTCCGTCTATCAAAAAGAGAAATCATCCGTAGCTTTGTATCATCAATAAAACGAACAATAATTTAAAAAACATCCATTATGAATAATAGAACATTTACCCAAGACCTACTCGGAGTTCAAAACGACTTATTACGCTTTGCATATAAATTAACCTCCGACCGCGAAGAGGCCAACGACCTGCTTCAAGAGACATCCCTGAAAGCTCTGGACAATGAAGAGAAGTACACACCTGATACCAACTTTAAAGGATGGATATATACCATCATGCGTAATATTTTCATCAACAATTACCGTAAAGTGGTACGTGACCAGACATTTGTAGATACCACAGACAATCTCTATCATCTGAACACGCCGCATGACCTCACACTCGACAGCACAGAAGGCGCCTACGACCTGAAGGAAATGCACCGCATTGTCAATGCCTTGCCACGTGAGTACAAGATACCTTTCTCCATGCATGTCTCCGGTTTCAAGTACCGTGAAATCGCAGAAAAGCTGAACCTCCCACTTGGAACAGTAAAGAGCCGCATCTTCTTTACCCGCCAGAAACTGCAGCAGGACCTGAAAGATTTCAGATAAGAGAATACGGCAACCTAAGAATGTTTATTAATTGGCCGGATAAAAAAGTAAATATGCTTATCTTTGGGCAATCATGGGACACAAACCAAGATACCTAAAGAAAAACCGAGTAATTAATAAACAACATGAAGAAACAGACAATCATTACAGCCTGCACATTTGCAGCAATGACAATGGCTACTCCTGCCGTTTTTGCCGTACAGCCGGCCATGAGTAACCACGTATGCGCCTCCGACGCTATCAAGAAAGACAACCGACCGGTAGAATCAAAACGACTGTTCCGTTCCAAAGCCGTAGAAGAACAAATTCAACGGATACAGCAGCTGCTGAAAAATCAGAAGCTGTCATGGATGTTCACTAACTGCTTTCCCAACACGCTGGACACCACCGTCCATTTCCGCAAGGACAAGAAAGACGGGAAGCCCGACACATTTGTCTACACCGGAGATATCCATGCCATGTGGCTCCGCGACTCAGGTGCGCAGGTGTGGCCCTACGTACAGCTGGCCAATGAAGACAAGGAACTGAAGACGATGCTTGCAGGAGTCATCAACCGCCAATTCAAGCTGATTAATGTAGACCCGTTTGCCAACGCCTTCAACGACGGCCCCATCCCCGACGGACACTGGAAAACCGACCTTACCGACATGAACGACGAGGTGCACGAGCGTAAATGGGAAATCGATTCACTGTGTTATCCGCTACGCCTTGCCTACCATTACTGGAAAACGACCGGTGATACAAGCATCTTCGATGCCGAGTGGATAAAAGCAATCCAAAACATCCTGACCACCTTCCGCGACCAACAGCGCCGTGACGGACGCGGTTCCTACCATTTCCAGCGGGTAACTGAACGCGCACTGGACACGATGACCAACGACGGCTGGGGCAATCCGGTGAAACCGGTCGGACTGATTGCATCTTCTTTCCGCCCTTCCGATGACGCCACCACCTTCCAATTCCTGATACCCTCCAACTTCTTCGCCGTATCTTCGCTGCGTAAGGCAGCCGAGATTCTGACTGAAGTCAATAACCGCCCGGAGCTTGCAAAAGAATGTACCGACCTGGCTGGAGAAGTAGAAACCGCCCTACGAAAATACGCTACCTACAACCATCCCAAATACGGCACCATCTATGCCTTCGAGGTAGACGGTTTCGGCAACCACCTTCTGATGGACGACGCCAATGTACCGAGCCTTATCGCACTGCCCTATCTGGGCGATGTGGACATCAACGATCCTATTTACCAGAACACCCGTCGTTTCGTATGGAGCGAGGATAACCCATACTTCTTCAAAGGTACGGCAGGCGAAGGCATTGGAGGTCCGCACATCGGCTACGACATGATTTGGCCGATGAGCATCATGATGAAAGCCTTCACAAGCCAGAACGATGAAGAGATTAAAACTTGCGTGAAGATGTTGATGGATACAGAAGCCGGAACCGGCTTTATGCACGAGTCTTTCCACAAAGACAATCCCGCCAAGTTCACCCGCGCCTGGTTTGCATGGCAAAACACATTGTTTGGCGAACTCATTCTAAAACTGGTGAACGAGGGCAAGCTAGACTTGCTGAACAGCATACAGTAAAAAACATTTATCCCCCCTGGATTCTGTGGATGAATGTAATAATCAACCACTCCAGGGGGAATATTATCACTCCTCCCTCCCATCATCTTCCGGTAAGTAGTAACGTTCACAAAATAGACGGGAAGTTAACAAAAAAAGTTTCAGAAGTTAATACTAAAACAAGAAAGAGTTAAGAAAGAGCTTTATCCCAAACTTTGGTTTTTCCAAACCAAGCCTGGGGATAGAGAAACCAAGTCTTGGTTTAGATATCCGCAAAGCTGGGAAAGAAGTTTCCCACCCAAGACACCATTCCACCAACAAGCGACTTTCAAACCAAAGACCGTCATCCTCAACTGAATCTTTTCAAAAGAGACTACACGAATCCCCCACCAGCAAAGCGTTTCAAAAGCAGCTTCATTATCAAATGAATAAGCTATCAACAAGGTGTTGAAAACTTCTTCCTAAGATTTTAGTTAAAAGATTGTGGGGAATTGTGGGGAAATGTGTATTTTTACCGTCGCTTATTATAATAAGGTGAGAAATGATACAATTTTTAGGTAATATCGAGGCTAAGGCGGATGCAAAAGGAAGAGTTTTCATCCCGGCCACCTTCCGGAAACAGCTGCAAGCCGCTTCTGAAGAAAGACTCGTGTTGCGTAAGGACGTGTATCAGGATTGCCTGGTGCTCTACCCGGAAAGTGTATGGTTTGCCACTCAAAACCAACTTCGCTGCCGACTGAATAAATGGAACGCCAAACAACAAATGATTTTCCGCCAGTTCGTAAGTGACGCGGAAGTCATGACCCCTGACGGGAACGGACGCATCCTGCTCCCAAAACGTTACCTGCAAATGGCGGGTATACAAAGTGATGTCCGCTTCATTGGTGTGGACAACACAATAGAAATCTGGCTAAGGAACGTGCCGACCAACCATTCATGAACCCGACGAGTTCAGCGAGGCTCTTGAAGAACTGCTGGGAGACGAAAATATTTGTTGTGACGAAAATAAGCTATAAACAACAGATGATGAAAGAAGAAACAACATATCACATCCCCGTATTGCTGATGCCGAGCGTAGATGCAATGAACATCCGTCCGGACGGCACGTATGTAGACGTAACGTTTGGTGGAGGAGGACATTCGCGCGAGATACTGTCCCGCCTGGAAGACGGCGGCCGGCTGCTGAGCTTCGACCAGGACGAGGATGCGGAACGCAACATTGTGAACAACCCGCATTTTACATTCGTACGCAGCAACTTCCGCTACCTGCACAACTTCCTACGCTATCACGGCATCGAAAAAGTGGATGCCATACTTGCCGACCTCGGCGTATCTTCCCATCACTTTGATGACAGCGAACGGGGATTCTCCTTCCGCTTCGACGGGGCACTGGATATGCGTATGAACAAGCGTGCCGGCCTGACCGCTGCCGACATCGTGAATACCTACGAAGAAGAAAAGCTGGCCGATATTTTTTATCTGTACGGCGAGCTGAAGAACAGCCGGAAACTGGCATCTGTCATCGTTAAGGCACGGGCTACGCAGAGAATTGCCACCATCGGCGATTTTTGGAAATCGTCAAGCCACTCTTCGGCCGCGAACGCGAGAAGAAAGAACTGGCAAAAGTATTCCAGGCATTGCGCATTGAGGTAAACCAGGAAATGGAAGCACTGAAAGAAATGCTGTATGCGGCAACAGAAGCGCTAAAGCCGGGAGGCCGCCTGGTGGTGATAACCTATCACTCCCTGGAAGACCGTATGGTGAAGAATATCATGAAAACCGGTAACGTGGAAGGCAAGGCCGAAAAAGATTTCTTCGGGAACGTATTGACCCCGTTCCGGCTAGTCAACAACAAAGTGATTGTACCGGACGAGGAAGAGATAGAGCGCAATCCGCGTTCGCGCAGCGCCAAGCTGAGAATTGCAGAAAGAGTAATGAATGATTAGTGACTAGCAATGGAAAAGAAGCAAGAAGAAAAGAATACGGAAAAGGTGAAAAAACGCACCTCACTGAAGAACATTATCGGAGGCGACATTCTGGCCACAGACTTCTTCCGCCGCCAAGCCGGATTGTTGTTCCTTATCATGGTGCTTATCATTATTTACATCAACAACCGTTACGAATGCCAACTGCAACTGATAGAGATAGACAATCTTAAAAAAGAGCTGATAGACATCAAGTACGATGCCCTGACACGCAGTTCGGAATTGATGGAGCGGAGCCGCCAATCGCGCATCGAGGAATACATCGCCACCAAAGAAAGCGATTTGCAGACTTCCACTAATCCACCGTACTTACTAAAATAATGGAGAATTGAGGATTAAAGTAATTTCAATAGTACATCGTAAATCGTTAAATCGTAAATAACATTGGCTGTAAATAAAAAAACATAATGACCCGTTACTTCTTCGTCGTCCTACTCATGGGGTTGGTGGGGATAGCTATTGTTGTGAAAGGCGCCATGATTATGTTTGCTGAGCGACAGTACTGGCACGATGTAGCCGACCGCTTCGTAAAAGAGAATGTAACGGTGAAGCCCAACCGGGGAAATATCCTGTCCTCGGATGGCAAACTGATGGCAAGTTCGCTGCCGGAATATAAAATATATATGGACTTCATGTCCGGCGAAAGGGACGAGAAGCGCCGCAAAAAGGACCAGCAGCGCAAGGATTCTATCTGGAAAGCCAATTTCGATTCCATCTGTATCGGGCTTCATCAGATTTTCCGGACATCAGTGCCGCCACCTTCAAAAGCCATCTGCGCAAGGGGCGGGAGATGAAGAGCCGGAACTACAACATTCTTCCCAACCGCAACCGGCGCATCTCTTACATTCAGTATAAGGAAGCCAAGCGGTTACCCGTATTCAAGATGAACAAGTACAGAGGCGGGTTCCACGAACAGATATACAACCAGCGTAAAAAGCCGTTCGGTTCTTTGGCAGCCCAAACCCTGGGCCGTCTCTATGCCGATACAGCCATGGGAGCCCGTAACGGCATTGAACTGGCCTTCGACACCCTGCTGAAAGGACGAAACGGTATTACCCACCGTCAGAAGGTGATGAATAAATACCTGAATATCGTAGACCTTCCCCCGGTAGACGGTTGTGACATCATATCCACCCTCGACGTAGGCATGCAGGACATCTGCGAAAAAGCCTTGGTGGACAAGTTGAAGGAAATCAATGCCAACGTCGGGGTAGCCGTACTGATGGAAGTGGCTACCGGAGAAGTAAAGGCCATTGTCAACATGATGAAAGCCGGAGACGGCAATTACTACGAAATGAACAGTAATGCCATCAGCGATATGTTGGAACCGGCTCCACCTTCAAGACAGCTCCATTATGGTGGCACTGGAAGATGGCAAGATAACCCCGGATACCGAGGTAGACACGGGCAACGGTATTATGAATATGTACGGCAGTAAGATGAGGGACCACAACTGGCACCGGGGAGGTTACGGAAAGATAGATGTGACACGTATTCTGGAAGTTTCTTCCAATGTGGGTGTCTCCTACCTCATCGACAAGCACTACAAGGATAATCCGCAGAAGTTCGTGGACGGTTTGAAGCGCATGAGCATCGACCAGCCGCTTCATCTGCAAATACCCGGTGAAGGGAAACCCAACATCAAAGGGCCTAAAGAGCGTTATTTTGCCAAAACGACTTTGCCGTGGATGAGTATCGGTTACGAAACCCAGGTACCTCCCATAAACATACTGACCTTCTACAATGCCATAGCCAACAACGGAGTCATGGTACGCCCCAAATTTGTGAAAGCAGCGGTAAAGGACGGTGAGGTAGTGAAAGAATATCCTACGGAAGTAATCAATCCCAAGATATGTTCCGACCATACCTTGACACAAATCCGCGAAATCCTTCGGAAAGTGGTATCGCAAGGATTGGCAAAACCTGCCGGCAGCAAACAGTTCTCCGTATCGGGCAAGACGGGTACGGCACAGATTTCTCAAGGAGCCGCCGGATATAAGTCGGGACGGGTGAATTACCTTGTAAGTTTCTGCGGATATTTCCCCTCGGAAGCACCCAAATACAGTTGCATCGTTTCCATTCAGAAGCCTGGGTTACCAGCTTCAGGCGGTCTGATGGCAGGTAGTGTCTTTGGGAAAATAGCAGAAAGAGTTTATGCCAAAGACCTGCGTTTTGACATACGCAGTGCCATAGACAGTACCACCAATGTGATTCCTCCCGTGAAAGCCGGAGAGATGAACGAAGCACTCCTTGTACTGAATGATTTGAAAGTGCCCGTTCAGAAACAGTTCGCCGGACAAAAGAAAAAGGAACAGTGGGGGCATACACAAGCAGCTCCGTCGGCAGTCATCCTGCAAGACCAGGAACCGGCCTCGGGCACCGTGCCCAGCGTGGTAGGTATGGGAGCGAAAGATGCTGTCTACCTTTTAGAGAGTAAAGGACTGAAAGTAAGGCTAAACGGCGTAGGACGGGTGAGGAACCAGTCCATAGCAAGCGGTAGCCGGATAGTGAAAGGACAAACCATAGCCCTGACACTACGTTAACATGAGAATAAACAAGATTTGGATATACACTATATATAATAAGGTATGAGATTAAGTGATTTGTTGCAAACAATACAGCCGGTCCGGATTACCGGAAGTACAAGCATGGAGATAACGGGGGTGAATATAGATTCCCGCCTGATAGGAACCGGACATCTGTTCATGGCCATGCGTGGTACGCAGACCGACGGGCATGCCTATATTCCGGCTGCCATCGATAAAGGGGCTGTTGCAGTATTGTGTGAAGAATTGCCGGAAGAGCTTAAGGCCGGCATCACCTACATTCAGGTGAAAGACAGTGAAGATGTCGTAGGGAAAGTGGCTACCACTTTCTATGGCGACCCTACATCCAAGATGGAACTCATCGGCGTGACCGGAACCAACGGAAAAACAACCGTTGCCACCTTATTATATAATACTTTCCGCTATTTCGGCTACAAGGTCGGACTGGTTTCCACTGTATGCAATTACATCGACGACCAGCCCGTACCGACCGAACACACCACCCCGGACCCGATAACCCTGAACCGCCTGCTCGGAGAAATGGCAGATTCCGGCTGCAAGTATGCCTTCATGGAAGTCAGTTCCCATTCCATTGCCCAAAAGCGCATCAGCGGTCTGAAGTTTGCCGGCGGTATTTTCACTAATCTGACCCGCGACCATCTGGATTATCATAAAACGGTGGAGAACTACCTCAAAGCCAAGAAAAAGTTCTTCGACGAACTGCCAAAAGGAGCTTTCAGCCTGACCAACCTGGATGACAAGAACGGACTTGTGATGACGCAGAATACCCGTTCGAAGGTATACACCTACTCTTTGCGTAGTCTTAGCGACTTCAAAGGCAAAGTCTTGGAGTCTCATTTCGAGGGAATGTTGCTCGACTTCAACAATCACGAACTGGCAGTACGTTTCATCGGAAAGTTCAATGCCTACAACCTGCTGGCGGTATTCGGTACTGCCGTATTGCTTGGCAAGAAAGAAGAGGATGTACTGGTTGCCCTCAGCACGCTGCATCCGGTAACCGGCCGCTTCGATGCCATCCGTTCACCGAAAGGCTACACCGCCATTGTGGACTATGCGCATACTCCAGACGCCCTGGTCAATGTATTGAACGCCATTCACGGAGTGCTGGAAGGAAAAGGGAAAGTGATTACCGTTGTGGGCGCCGGCGGCAACCGCGACAAAGGCAAGCGTCCCATCATGGCCAAAGAATCCGCCCGCTTGAGCGACCGGGTCATCATCACCTCCGATAACCCGCGCTTTGAAGAGCCGCAGGACATCATCAACGACATGCTGGCGGGACTGGATAAAGACGACATGCAGAAAACCATCAGCATCACCGACCGCCGCGAAGCCATCAAGACAGCCTGCATGCTGGCACAGCCGGGAGACGTGATTCTCGTTGCAGGCAAGGGGCATGAGAATTATCAGGAGATTAAAGGCGTGAAACACCATTTTGACGACAAAGAGATATTAAATGAGATAATGTGCTAATATGCCAATGTGCTAATCGCCATGCGTCATGTAGGATATTCATTCCTTTACCAGCAGATATACCAGACTATCAATTAGCATATTGGCACATTAGCACATTAAACAATTAAATAATTAACATCATGTTATACTATTTATTTCAATGGTTAGACAAATATGACTTCCCCGGTGCGGGCATGTTTGGCTATACATCCTTCCGTTCGTTGATGGCAATCATTCTGGCATTGCTCATTTCGAGTATCTGGGGAGATAAGTTCATCAATCTACTGAAACGCAAGCAGATTACTGAAACGCAACGTGATGCCAGCATCGACCGTTCGGCGTAAACAAGGTGGGAGTACCCAGCATGGGCGGTGTCATCATTATTTTTGCCATACTCATTCCTTGCCTACTACTGGGCAAATTGAGCAATATTTATATGATATTGATGCTGATTACCACAATCTGGCTGGGGTCGCTGGGCTTTGCCGACGACTACATCAAGATATTCAAGAAGGACAAGGAAGGCCTGCACGGTAAGTTCAAAATCATCGGTCAGGTAGGCTTGGGACTTATCGTCGGACTGACTCTCTACCTCAGTCCGCAGGTGGTTATCCGCGAGAACATAGAAATAGAGAAACCGGACGGACAGATAGAAGTGGTGCATGCCGCCAAGGAAATCAAGGCAACACAGACCACCATCCATTCTTCAAGAGCAACAACTTCGACTATGCCGACCTAGTGGGCTTCATGGGTGAACATGCCCAGACAGCAGGTTGGATACTGTTTGTGATTATCACGATTTTCGTAGTTACCGCCGTCAGCAACGGAGCCAACCTAAATGACGGAATGGACGGAATGGCGGCAGGGAACTCTGCCATTATCGGACTGACCTTGGGAATACTCGCCTACGTATCGAGCCACATTGAATATGCCGGCTACCTGAATATCATGTACATTCCCGGCTCGGAAGACTGGTAATCTTTATCTGTGCCTTCATCGGTGCACTTATCGGCTTCTTGTGGTACAATGCTATCCGGCCCAGGTATTCATGGGCGATACGGGCAGTCTGACCATTGGAGGAATCATCGCAGTATACGCCATCATTATTCACAAGGAACTGCTGATACCCATCCTTTGCGGTATCTTCCTGGTGGAGAACCTTTCGGTCATCCTGCAACGCCTCTACTACAAGGCAGGCAAGCGGAAAGGCGTGAAACAACGTCTCTTCAAAAGAACACCGATACACGACCACTTCCGCACTTCCATGAGCCTGATAGAGCCGGGATGCAGCGTAGTATTCACCAAACCGGACAAGCTGTTCCACGAATCCAAAATCACCATCCGCTTCTGGATTGTGACGATTGTATTGGCAGCGATAACGATTATAACATTAAAGATTAGATAATAATTATTCAATATGCTAATGTGCAATGTGCTAATTGCCATGCGGCACGACAGCGCAGCTCATTAGCACATTGGCACATTAATCATATTAGTACATTATGAGAATTGTAGTATTAGGAGCTGGCGAAAGCGGCGCAGGCGCTGCCGTACTGGCCAAAGTGAAAGGATTCGACACGTTCGTCTCCGACATGTCCGCCATCAAAGACAAATACAAGGAACTGCTGGATAAATACGGCATTGCCTGGGAAGAGGGACACCACACAGAAGAGTTGATTCTGAATGCTGACGAAGTGGTGAAAAGTCCCGGTATCCCCAACGACGCACCGCTCATTATGAAATTAAAGGAAAAAGGTACGCCCATCATCTCTGAGATAGAGTTTGCGGGACGGTACACTGACGCAAAGATGGTCTGTATCACCGGCTCGAACGGAAAGACTACAACCACCTCGCTCATTTATCACATCTTCAAGAGCGCAGGCCTGAACGTCGGCCTCGCCGGCAACATCGGCAACAGTCTGGCCTTGCAGGTAGCCACGGAGCAGCATGATTACTATGTCATTGAGCTGAGTTCCTTCCAGCTGGACAATATGTATAACTTCCGTGCCAACATTGCCGTACTGATGAACATCACACCAGACCACTTGGACCGTTACGACCACTGTATGCAGAAATATGTGGACGCCAAATTCCGCATCACCCAAAACCAGACACCGGAAGACGCTTTTATCTTCTGGAACGACGACCCCATCATCAAGCGCGAATTAGACAAGCATGGCCTGCGCGCCCATCTCTACCCGTTCGCTGCCGTGAAGGAAGACGGGGCCATCGCATACGTGGAAGACGGTGAAGTGGAAATCAACGAACCGATAGCCTTCAATATGGAGCAAGAGGAGCTGGCGCTGCACGGCACACACAACCTATACAATTCGTTAGCCGCCGGCATCTCGGCCAATTTGGCCGGCATCCGGAAAGAATATATCCGCAAAGCCTTGTCCGACTTCAAGGGAGTGGAACACCGGTTGGAGAAAGTAGCCACCGTACGCGGCGTGAGCTTCATCAACGATTCCAAGGCTACGAACGTAAACTCCTGCTGGTATGCCCTACAAAGCATGACCGGCAAAACCGTACTTATCCTCGGCGGTAAAGACAAAGGAAACGATTACACGGAAATCGAAGACCTCGTACGCGAAAAGTGCTCTGCCCTGGTCTATTTGGGTTTGCACAACGAAAAGTTGCACGCCTTCTTCGACCGTCTGGGACTGCCCGTAGCCGACGTGCAGACCGGCATGCAGGATGCCGTAGAAGCAGCCTTCAAGCTGGCAAAGAAAGGTGAAACCGTGTTGCTCAGTCCTTGCTGTGCCTCCTTCGACCTCTTCAAGAGCTATGAGGACCGCGGCAATCAGTTCAAAGCATGTGTCAGAACACTATAAGATACGGATGCCGCAACAGTCCTATTACGCATCCCGTAACAAGAATGGCAACTTTTAATTCTTTAATTATTAATTTTTAATTTGCGAAGCTTGGATTTATTAAAGAGCATATTCAAAGGCGATAAAGTGATTTGGATTATTTTCCTTTTCCTTTGCCTCATCTCCATCACAGAGGTATTCAGTGCTGCCAGTACGCTGACCTACAAGAGTGGCGACCACTGGGGACCGATTACGCAGCACAGCATCCTCCTGATGGTAGGCGCCGTCATTGTAGTACTGGTACACAACATCCCCTATAAATGGTTTCAGGTGTTCCCGGTATTCCTGCTTCCGATATCCATCGGACTGCTGGCTTTTGTGATGCTGATGGGATTCATTACCGGCGACCGCGTAAACGGCGCAGCCGCTGGATGACCTTCATGGGCATTCAGTTCCAGCCGTCAGAAATAGCGAAGATGGCCGTTGTCATCGTTACCGCCTTTATCCTCTCGAAAGGGCAGGATGAAGACGGTGCAAGTCCGAAAGCCTTTAAGCGCATCATGATTATTACCTGCATTGTCTGTGGCCTTATCCTGCCAGAAAACTACTCGACGGGAATGCTGCTCTTCGGAACGGTCTACCTGATGATGTTCATCGGACGGGTATCTGCCAGGAAACTGCTGATACTGGGAGGAGGAATTGTGGCATTCGTAACAGTCTTTGTCGCCTTCCTGCTGGCCACGCCAGACAAGACATTGGAAAATATACCGATGGGGCACCGCTTCACCACTGTAAAATCCCGTATTGCAGACTTTACCAACAAGGAGGAAGTTCCTGCCGCCAAATTCGACATCGACGGCGACGGGCAAGTGGCACATGCCCGTATTGCCGTAGCTACGAGCAACGTTGTAGGCAAGGGTCCGGGAAACTCCGTACAGCGTGACTTTCTGAGCCAGGCATTCTCCGATTTCATCTATGCCATCATCATCGAGGAACTGGGACTGGTAGGCGGAATAGTCGTTGTGTTCCTTTATGTCTGCCTATTGGTGCGAGTGGGCCGTATCGCCAAAAAATGCGACCGCACTTTCCCCGCTTTCCTCATTACCGGAATAGCCTTGCTGCTCGTCACGCAGGCGCTGTTCAACATGATGGTTGCCGTAGGTCTGGCACCCGTCACGGGACAACCGCTTCCACTCATCAGCAAGGGTGGTACATCCACTTTCATCAACTGTGCCTACATCGGCATGATACTGAGTGTCAGCCGCTATACAGCCAAGCTGGAGGAACAGCGGATGCATGATGCGCAAGTGCCGATGCTGATAGATGCCGGAAATGCCGAGCACCCGGAACAACCTGCCGACAGCGAAGCACAGACAGCCGCTGAGCCGACAGCAAAGGTACTGAACAGTGATGCGGAGTTTGAATAACAGCCTCTCCCCCAACCCCTCCCCCGTAGGGAGGGGAGAAAAGAATAATTGAGTAATGGAGAGCATGCCAATAATACAAAAATAAAAAAGAACAAGAATATGAGTAAAGAGGCGAACAACTATACAACCAAAAGTAACTCTACCCTCTCCCTACGGGGAAGGGGGTGAGGCTTATCATCAGCGGCGGCGGTACCGGAGGACATATCTTTCCGGCCATCTCCATCGCTAACGCCATAAAAGAGTTGTGTCCCGACGCGGAGATTCTCTTCGTAGGTGCCGAAGGAAGAATGGAAATGCAGCGTGTTCCAGATGCCGGTTACCGGATTATAGGTTTACCCGTTGCCGGATTCGACCGCAAACATCTGTGGAAGAACTTCTCCGTACTGCTGAAACTGATACGAAGCCAGTGGAAAGCACGGAGCATCATCAAGGAGTTCCGCCCGCAAGTAGCCGTCGGTGTAGGTGGCTATGCCAGTGGTCCTACGCTGAAAATGGCGGGCATGATGGGTATTCCCACGCTGATACAGGAACAGAATTCCTACGCCGGTGTCACCAACAAGCTGCTGGCACAGAAGGCATGCAAGATTTGCGTGCCTACGAAGGCATGGAAAAGTTCTTCCCGGCAGAAAAGATAATCATGACAGGTAATCCGGTGCGCCAGAACCTGCTCGGACATTCCATCCTGCACGCAGACGCCGTAAAGTACTTCGGATTGAACCCGGAAAAGAAGACTATCCTCATTCTGGGCGGTAGTCTTGGAGCGCGTACCATCAACCAGACACTGACCGCCGGCCTGGATATCATTCGTACCCACCCCGACGTACAGTTTATCTGGCAGACTGGCAAGATATACATTGACCAAGTCAGAGAAGCCATTACAGCCACTACGGGAGAAGCCGTACGTAACCCGCATATCAGTGCCATTCCGAATCTGTATGTGACGGACTTCATTAAGGATATGGCAAACGCCTATGCCGCTGCCGATCTGGTGATTTCACGTGCCGGAGCCGGTTCCATCTCCGAGTTCTGCCTGCTGCACAAGCCGGTCATCCTGGTTCCCTCACCCAATGTGGCCGAAGACCATCAGACCAAGAATGCGCTGGCGCTGGTGGATAAGGATGCAGCTATCTATGTGAAGGATGTGGAAGCGAAAGAGAAGCTGCTGCCGGTGGCGTTGGAGACAATCGCTAACCCCGAGAAGCTGCAAGACTTGAGCAAGAATATCGCCAAGCTAGCGTTGCCGGACTCGGCGACAATTATTGCGAAGGAGGTATTGAAGAGCCTCTCCCTTGTCCCTCCCCCGTAGGGAGGGGGGAATAGATAGTACTGCTATCGTTCTTTTTATAATATCATACTTTTGGAAGAAGAGTTTGAAGAAAAAATTTGAATATGAATAAAAATATAAGCAATAGTAACTCATCTCCCCTCCCTACGGGGAGGGGCAGGGGGTGAGGCTTGAAGCCATCCACTCCGTTTATTTCGTCGGTGCCGGCGGCATCGGCATGAGCGCTCTGATACGCTATTTCCTCTCTAAAGGAAAGACAGTAGCGGGCTACGACCGTACGTCGAGCGAACTGACAGAACGTCTGATTACGGAAGGAGCACAGATACACTACGAAGAGGATATCGACCTTATTCCGGAGGAGTGCAAAGACAAGGCAAGCACGCTCGTGGTCTATACCCCCGCCGTGCCGCAAGGGCATGCAGAACTGACCTATTTCCGTGAAAACGGCTTCAACATACATAAGCGCTCCCAAGTATTGGGCATCATCACCCGCAGCAGTAAAGGCCTGTGCGTGGCAGGTACGCATGGCAAGACTACCACCAGCACCATGGCTGCCCACCTGCTGCACCAGTCACACGTGGCTGCACCGCCTTCCTCGGAGGCATTTCGAAGAACTACGGTACGAATCTGCTGCTTTCCGCCACCAGCCTTATACCGTTATCGAAGCGGATGAGTTCGACCGCTCCTTCCACTGGCTATCGCCCTGGATGAGTGTCATTACTGCCACCGACCCCGACCACCTGGATATATACGGCACCAAAGA
>ENA-OQCS01000718-OQCS01000718.1-human-gut-metagenome-genome-assembly--contig:-NODE-718-length-18406-cov-2.350129_pt1 | contig 18406 bp, 17 predicted proteins | sample MGYA00242757_ERZ504575 | MGnify/ENA primary metagenome ERZ504575 (study PRJEB26092, sample SAMD00036297) | human gut metagenome | host: Homo sapiens | study: EMG produced TPA metagenomics assembly of... | reverse complement strand
AACATATCGATCAGCAAATAATAGGGTTTTATCGAACGGAAACTCTCCTTGCCGGTCCCGATACGCGCGGATAAGCAAAGTTATGAATATTATATAAAAAAGAAAAATGATAAGGGAAATAGATATTTAAGCATAATGCATACTCATTAATTAAAGACCTTTCTCGATATCCCGTTTACGTTTTAATGCTTCCAGATAATAGTAATCGGCATAGTTCAATGGGACGTCTATTTCCGAATTGTGAGGAATGCTCCAACAGAATGCATCAGCAGGAAGTTTCCATTCGTGCCCAATGCAGCCCGATAGGCCGGAGAAGAAAGTGAAACCATGATACTGTCGGCATACATTTTATAGCCGGTGCATCCGGAACATCCATCGTACTGATCTCATAAAGCGCGGAAGCGATACAGGAAGCCGTCGATACATCGCGTGGTTCGTTCGGGATATTCGGAGCCGACATATCCCAGTAAGGAATCAGATCTTCCGGCATATTCTCCAGGTTCTTCATCATATTGAAAGTTTTCAAGGCCTGATCCAGATATTTACGGTCCTTGGTTTCACGATAGCATACCGCATAACCGTAGATAGCCCATGCCTGCCCGCGACTCCAGATAGATTCGTCGGCATATCCTTGTGCCGTCTGGCGATGGCGCACTTTACCATCCTTGATACTGTAATCAATCACATGGTAACAACTTCCATCCGGGCGAAAATGTTCCTCCATGGTACGATCGGCATGCGACACCGCAATCTTATAGAAAGAAGAGTCGCCGGACAGACGCGTCGCTTCGAACATCAGTTCCAGATTCATCATGTTGTCAATGATAACCGGACATTCCCAACCCCGTCCAGACTGCCATCCGCGTTCCACATCCCACGACTGGATAATCCCGCAGCCGGACGGAAGCGGGTAGACAACGACTTGGCAGCCTGCACCATCACATCTTTATAAGAAGGCGTCCCTGCCAGTCTCAAGCCATTCCCGAAACTGCAATTTACAATAAATCCGATATCATGATGCCAAGTCAGGTTTTGGCTTCCTCTATGGCATCCGTATATTTGGCGGCCAACGGCAGCAACGTGCTGTCGCCCGTCAGTTCATACAAATACCAGACAGATCCGGGGAAAAAGCCGCTCCGCCAATCCGCATAACCACAATAATAGACAGAACTGTCTATCTTAAGCGTCACCGGATTCAAGCATTTCCCACTCGCTTCGATCACACCGATCTCATTCCCTATTTGTGCACGGGCAAAATCGATATTCTCGTCAATAAAACTTTTTTCCTCTGTTTTAGGGGCACCTGCACAAGATAGCAGAAATGCCGAAAAAGCAAATGCAATCAAATTTTTCATCATGTACCAATTATTTTATTGTTGTTATTGTATAAGTATAGGAGCCGGAAAGCAGCTGCTTATTGGCGTTCAACGATATCCGGCAGACCTGTTCGCCCCAAACATTCGACAAGCGAGGATCGTCCAGGCGGATCGTTTCGACAGTCGGTGTAAAGGCGCTCTTATTATACGTCATCCGGACTTCTCGCCATTCACTTCAACCGTGACTACTCCCGGAACCGACACATCCACCTCCCCCAAGTGAGGAATTGATTGATTCGGTTTATCCGCCTTGTCCAAAGAGAACGAATCTTCTATTTTCAGGGAGTTCTTTCCCACTGGTACGAACGGACCCATTTTTTTACATTTGCCTCTGCCGGATAAGCTGTCGCAATATTTGCAGAGAAATACATACGTCTCGGATCAAAGTGCACATCCGTAGCCCTAAATTCCGAACCGAACTGCTGTGGCACACCGTTCACCATAGGCAGGTTGTGATAATTACTCTGCATTGTCCAGATTGAATAGCGTTCGGAACTGAAGGTCTGACGGGTATAGGTCCCGACTCCGGCATCGATAAAAATAGGCGTCGTATTCAAGTAAAGGGAGAAGGTCCCTGCATCGTTATGATTATGGCTTTCATTATTATAGCTCCTTTCGTTGCCACGAAAAAGCCATTCTTGTTGGTCATATAGCAAAATTCGGTTTCCGGATACCAGGAATAGCCGGGAGCCTGATAATCTGCACTCATTCCTTCCAGTTCTTCACGGGAGAGCAAGGTTTGGAACAGACGGAAAGGGTCACCGGAAGGAATACCGTCCTTATCAGAAAGACTCTTGAGATAAGCAGCATAGTTCATCATAAGAGGGCTTTCGACTGCTTTCCCATACCTGAAAATGAGATCGGCATCCCCTCCTCCTTTGGCAGAAGCATCGGCAAAGTTGACCACCCAGCCGTTCCCCACATAAGAGCGGGCAATATATTCACCCATATTCTTAATGATAGGCTGATCGAATACGGAGACTTTACCGCCTGTCCCGTCAGAAAGCATCTGCAGATAATCGTACATCTTTCCAGCAGCATGTCCCCAATAAGAAGGGCCTTCCTCGCAACCTCCGTCTCCATGCGTATAATTGATGAAATGATCCACGGAAGTCATCGTCCGGTAAACCGCTTTTGCCAATTTATCCCGATCATTCTCAAGCAGGAAGAAACATTGCAGCACATTGAAGTTACACCACGGATTCCAGTTATTCACCAATCCGCCAGGCTTCAGGTTGAACGCCATCCACCAGAAATGATCTTCATTCATATAGGTATCGAGGATGCGGACCTGTAATTCATGCCGCAGCCTTTTTGAAATCAAAGGATTTACCTTATCGAACGAAGGTTTCAGGTAATAATAAATCCAAGACAACTGGGAAGCAAGATTTCCTGAACCCAAATCAATCACATGTTCTTCATAGCTCGGAAAGCATCCTCCGACCTTCTGTAATCCCAAATGTGCCGACAATGCCCAGCTCGTCATTTCACAACTTGCAAAAACACCATTGATAATCTGATCGACAAAGCGTCCCTTCCCTTCAGCCATCTCGGCCATGAACAGACTTCCGAGTGCGGAATTGTTTTTACCGAACGGACTCTCCATAATCGCCCGGTCACCACTTCGTCCGAACTCCAGATAATCGGTCGCTTTCACAACCTTCCACTCATAATCCAGATAACTTTCTCCTTTCCGGATATACTTTTCTTTATAATCACCGAGGAGTTTATCCCAACCGGCCCGGTCAGAATAATCAGGATACGGCACCCACTTCTGCTCCATTATCAACGCGGATTTGACTTTCTCAAAATCGGCCTCTTTTTGCAACAAGTCGCGTTTTTCATACGCGTGCAAGTGTGCAACTGTCCAAAGCAACAGGCACACGATTGTGATGAATCGTTGTGTTCTCATAGGTATTATTTTTCAATATCGCAAAATAGAGGTCCCCTCTATGAGAAAGAGACATATTCATCCAATTCATGTGCACGGATTGTCCAAAAGCGGAAATTTAAGGTGTTTCCTGCCACATTATAATTCTCATCCTCCAAAACCGGAACCTTGCATTTTTCTATATGCACCTTTCACAAAAGAGTATTTTTATCGTAGTTCTTCAAGAACTATGGCGTTTCGCCATCATCCGCGAATTGCCTTCACCGCTTATGTTTGCCTTCATCAGAGACCAGGTCGGCCTCGGAAGATGCTATATTAAGTGACAATGGGTATGTTTCTGTTGTCAAACAGCCTGGTCATAGACCTTTTGCCTTTAGTCGAATACCTTTTCGACCAAGGTCAAAAGCCTTTTCGACACTGGTCAAAAACTTCGCCCTTAGTCGAAAAGGTAAGGAGTGGTAGTAATAGCTGTTAATGCCTGTGTATTTGTTTATTAATCAATATTGTAGTCTCCTTGTTTTTCACTTAATTATATAGATGTGAAACCGAGAGGAACATGACCAACCCAAATCAGGACGAGACAGAGTGAAGGCAAATTTTTGAGGTGAAGGCAGTCCGGATATCTGCCATCACCCTTGTATGACATGACAATCAAAAGGTATCAAAGACGGGTGAAGCTGAATCGGAAATCCATGTTGAACTATCATGATGATAAATCATCATTTATGATTCATATCTGCCAAACTATGAGAATTTGCCTTAGCTGTATCGTTTTTACACTTCAATGTATACCTATGTGAATATTACAAACTGAATTCTAAATAAATATATTGCCAATTAAGCTTAATTTATATGTTATACAAAACATGCAAATCACAATATGTTAATATATAGACATTTAACACATTGCTAAAAACTCACCGTTGGAAGATTAGTGCATATCAAATGGATAAAAATATACATTCATACACATTATTAACATCTAAATTTGCAACGTTTTCATCATAGTTCTTGAAGAACTTAGATCAGTAACACACTTTTTGTGAAAAACACAATTGAAAAAACACAAAGTGCCTATTTAGAGAAATGAGAATTATTATCAATTTATTAATCAATCTGGTGTTATTATGACAAAAGATTTTAAACGCTTTTATGTATCGAGAGCGATGTTCCTGGGAGCTACTATGTTCCTGGCATCAATCGGAATGGCCTCCGCTAATCCTTCTACCGATACGTTTGGCTCAAATGAGCCGAATCCTGTTGTAGCTTCTCCTCAACAGGCAAAACACACTATTAAAGGTGTGGTAGAAGATCAGTTTGGACCTATTGCAGGTGCAAACGTGGTGGAAAAAGGGACAACTAATGGAACTATTACCGATATGGATGGTAATTTTTCTCTTGAAGTCGCGCCTAACTCTATTTTAATTGTTTCATTTATCGGATACAAAGAACAACAGATTCCGGTAAATAGCCAGAAAACCGTTACTATCAAACTTACTGAAGACTCACAAGCATTGGAAGAAGTCGTAGTTGTAGGTTATGGTACGCAGAAAAAAGTTAACCTGTCTGGTTCTGTTACATCCGTTAATGTCAGTGAAATGGCAGAAAGCCGCCCATTGACAAACATTTCAACAGCTTTGGCCGGTACTGCTCCCGGTGTGCAAATCACGTCCAGCAACAATATTCCGTCCAATAATGGAGATGCAGATATTAAGGTGCGTGGTCAGGGTACTTTGAACAACTCTTCGCCTCTGGTCATTATCGACGGTGTGGAAGGCAGCCTGAATAGTGTCAGCCCGCAGGATGTCGAAACAGTCAGTGTCTTGAAGGATGCGGCTTCATCTGCGATCTATGGTTCCCGTGCAGCCAACGGTGTTATCTTGATTACGACTAAATCCGGTAAATCCGGTAAAATGAAGTTGGATTATACGGGTTATGTGTCTTTCCAAACGTTGGATAAGCCTTATGATGTAGTTTCCGATTATGCAAGCTATATGGAGTACCTGAATGAAGGTATGACCAATAGTAATAAGCCGGCTCCTTTCTCTCAGAATGTGATCAATCTTTGGCGTGAAAAATCGAAAGATCCGAACGGATTGAACGAATATGGCATGCCTAACTATCTGGCTTACCCGAACAGTGACATTTTTGATGTCTATGAAACAGGTGTTTCTCATCAACATAATCTGTCTGCATCCGGCGGTTCAGAGAAGATTACCTATTACACCTCGTTCAATTATCTGAATAATCCGGGTATCCTTGAAAATTGTGGCTATGAGCGCTTTAGTCTCCGTGCGAATATTGATTCTCAAATTAAAGATTGGTTGAAGTTGGGAGTTAATCTAAGTGGATATACCGCAAATACGACACCTGTCAGCGAAAATATCAAAGATATTTATACTTATGGTTTAACTGGTGGAAATCCGGGTATTGCATATTTGGATGATCAAAACAGATTAGGTATCAATGCAAATGCGGAAGACGATCCTCAAAATGCAACGAACAATCCTTATAATCGTCTGAGAAACACGACTGGTAATGTCCAGACAAATACATTGAAAACCCGTTTGTATGCCATTCTGACGCCATTGAAAGGTTTAACGATTCAAGGTTCTTATACTTATGATTATTATGATAAGTTTAAAGAGAGCAAACCTAATTTTGTTCCGATGTATAACTTCCAAACGAATACTTTATATACGGACGGAGTGGGACAAACCAGCATTTATAATTATAATGAAAAGACTTTCAGAAACTTTATGGATGCGACTATACGATATGAACGAAACTTCTTTGATGATCGTTTGAGTACGAACTTGATGGTCGGAGCCAGCCAGGAACAGTATAAACGCCAATATTTCAGTGCAACACGCAAAGATCTTATTGATCCATCATTGGGTGTGATCGACGGTGCAATCGGTGAATCTTCTTCAACCGGTAATATTACAGAATGGGCTATGCGTTCTTACTTCGGACGTCTGAATTTAGGATGGGACGACAAATACTTGTTTGAAGCAAACTTACGTGCAGATGGTTCTTCGCGTTTTTTGGCTGATAACCGGTGGGGGTATTTCCCGTCTTTTTCTGCAGCATGGCGTATCTCTGAAGAAGAATTCATGAAGAATATCAGTTGGTTGGATAACTTGAAGATCCGTGCTTCATACGGTTCACTGGGGAACAACACGTTAGGCTCTAACCGCGATAACGATGGCAACTATACTTCACAATCTTTGTATGCACAAACGAACTATGTCTTGGCTCGTGCAGTGGCAATGGGATTGTCGCAAACTGCTATCGCGAATGCAGCCTTGACATGGGAAACTACTTATATCACAAACGTCGGTCTTGACTATAACGTTTTAGGAAACCGTCTGTCCGGAAGTATTGAATTCTTTAACAAGAAGACGGATGGCATCTTGATCGACCTTCCTGCCCCGATGGTACACGGTAATGCTACCATCCCCAAGCAAAACGCAGCGCAAGTAACCAATAAAGGTCTTGAATTCTCTGCAAACTGGAGTGACAGAGCTGGTAAAGATTTCTCTTATAACATCGGATTCAACTTTACCTATATCAAAAATAACGTGGATAAGTTCAAAGGGGATGATCCTTCTTATGATGGTGCAAGAATGTTGAAGGAAGGCCTGCCTATCTGGTCGTTGTATGTTCGCGAAGTAGATCGTATTGTTCAGACAGATGAAGACTTGGCTTTGGTACAGTCTATGTTGGATAATCCGGATGTGAAAGGTAAAGTTGTATTCCCATATGGAACCCCGCAAAAAGGTGATATCCTTTACAAGGATTTGAATGGTGACGGTTTGGTAAATGATGACGACCGTGTTGTTGTCGGTAATGGTAAAAACCCGACATTCACATATGGTATGAACTTGGGATTCAATTGGAAAGGCATCGATTTCTCTGCTCTGCTCCAGGGACAAGCAGGTATAAAAGATGTATATCTGAGTGCCCTGTATAAATCAACAGTCCGTCAGGGCTATCAGTTGAACGCTGATATAATCGAAGGACGTTGGTACGAAGGCCGTACAGATGCGAAATATCCCCGTCTGTTGGACTATAGTGATACGCGTAATGAGCAATATTCTGATTTTTGGGTGGCAAGCAAAGCTTATCTGAAAATACGAAATATTACGTTGGGATATACATTGCCTTCGGCATGGACAAAAGTTGCCTATATGGATAGAGTCAGAATCTACGGTAGTTTGGAAAACTTCTTTACATTCACAAAGTGGAAAGGATATGATCCTGAAATCGACGGCATTACATATCCGACAATGCGACAAGCCGTAATCGGTGTCAATGTAACATTCTGATCATGTTTGTTGAATTTATAAACAGAATTATAAGATGAAAAAATATATTATGCCTTTTTTAGCAGCACTCTTGGCATTGACAAGCTGCTATGATTTAGACAGGGCTCCTTACGACCAGTTAAGTTCTTCAACCTTCTGGCAGACAGAGGATCAATGTAAGTCTGGTTTGATGGGGGTTTATGCGTCCCTAAAAAATACTGATTTGTATGGCAAGATGTTCATGATTGACGTGAATTCTGATGTTGCCGTTGGTTATGACCAGTATGAAGCTCTTCAATTGGGTACTTGTACACCACGTACCGGCTTCTTGAATGGCAAATGGCAGAACGGTTACAATGCCGTCCAGCGTGCCAATCTGGCTATTCGCAGCATTGGTGAAGCACCCATTGCCGAAGACGCAAAAAACAAAATGTTGGGGGAAGCCCATTTCTTACGTGCGTTGATCTATTTCCATCTGATGGACTATTTCGGAGGGCTTCCTTTGTATGACGAGACAACAAACCTGGAACAGGATTCAACAACTTGATGAAACCCAGAAGTCTGCAGAAGAAACACGGGCGTTTATTATCAGTGATCTGGAAAAGGCTCTGAATTCAGGGCTGCCTGACAAATGGGATGATGCTAACTATGGCCGTGTGACATTGACAGCTGTCCAGGCATTGCTCGGCAAGGTGTATCTTTATAATAAGAACTACGAAAAGGCTATTGAAAATCTTGAAAAGTCAACAAACGGGCACGAACTGTACAGTAATTTTGCAGATCTGTTCAACCTGACTGGCCATACAAGTTCTGAAATGATTTTCTCCATTATCAATTTGGGAGGTACAGGCAATGACTATGGTATGCCATTGTGTTTCTATGCCGGTACTCGTAATTCTTACGGTAGCTGCTGGAATAATACGTTACCTTCTGTCAACCTGGTGGATATGTACGAATACAAAGATGGACGCCCGTTTGATTGGGACGAATTGTTTCCTGGTTATACGACAGATAACCAGGTTCGTGAACGAGTATTCAGATGCACAGTCGATGATGCCGGTGCCGAAATTCTGGACAGACCGGTCGAAGCGGACAAAGTATTGGAGATGTGGAACCAGCGCGATCCGCGTTTGATGGCTACGGTTATTGCTCCTTATACTACTTATCTGGGATGGAATCGTAATGAGGAGCGTCTAATGACATTCATCTTTGCAAAGAACCAGAAAGGTGATGTTGTGGCAGTAAATGAAAATAATGGTTTCATGCGTAATAATAAAGGGGGTTGGGAAACTTATTTCTGGAGAAAATTTGTTCCCGAAGGTGACTGGAACGGAGCTATTACGAACCGTGAACATACACCTGTCAACTTTCCGATCATCCGTTTGGCGGACGTTTATCTGATGTTGGCCGAATGTTACAATGAAATAGGGAATCAGCCAAAAGCTGTCGAATATATCAATAAAGTCCGTGCCCGTGCCGGCATTGCTTTGTTGAATAGCGGTCCTTCTTATCTGGCTGCAAATAGCAAGGATGAAGTGTTCCAGCGTATTTTCCGTGAAAGAGCTTATGAATTAGCCGGTGAAGGTATTCGTGACAGCGATTTGCGCCGCTGGAAATTATCCCATACTTTATTAAACCGTGAAGAATACGGTATCACCGGTAAACGGTTGTTGACGCGTGTATTCCGTGAAAATCGCGATTATCTGTGGCCGATTCCTGCTACTGAAATCGAAATAAATGGATCTTTAGAACAAAATCCGAACTGGTAATAGTTTTTTAAGATTTTAGAAGTTACTTTTGTGAAGGGTTCGGCCTTTCCGAAAGTAACTTCGTTTTTTTGTATAATCTGATATCATATTAATATTATGCACAGACGCAGTCTTATTTTGACAGGTTTGGCCGTTACGGCTTCTATAAATGTTTGGTCACAACAGAAAACGAATCACGACAGACAAAATATTTTGTTTATCGTTTGCGATGACCTTCGCCCAGAGTTGGGCTGTTATGGCCGGAAGCAGATCAAGTCTCCGAATATTGATCGATGGGCGACACAGAGTGTATTATTTGACCGGGCGTACTGCAATATTGCTGTCTCCGGAGCTTCCCGCGCAAGCCTGTTAACCGGATTGCGTCCGACAAAAAATCTGTTACAGACTTGGAATGCCCGTACCGATGTGGATGTCCCTGACGCAGTTACCATACAGAAATGTTTTAGAGACGCCGGATATATAACGATCGCAAACGGAAAGATTTATCATCGCCAGGATGAGGCTTCCATGAAATATTGGGATGATGTCATGCCTCCCGTGCCTGGTACGGCAATGGGATATCATTCGGATGAAACTTGGCTTTAATGCAGAAACAGCAAAAACAGGCAAAGGCCGACGCGGGTATTTTTATGAGCATGGAGATTTTCCTGAAAAGGACTATCTGGATTGGCAAATCGCTGATAAAAGCATACAGGATTTGAAAAAACTGAAAAAGCAGGAAAAGCCTTTTTTCCTTGCCGTAGGATTTATTCGTCCTCATTTGCCTTTTGTTGTGCCTCAGAAGTATTGGGATATGTACGACCATTCTAAAATTGAGATTCCTGAGAATTATATATTAAAACCTGGAAACAATATCCCGGAACGTGCTTTGACTAATTGGTCCGAGTTGAGAGCCTATAGCGGTATCCCGGAACAGGGACCGTTGGATGAAGAGACTGCCAAATTAATGATACATGGTTACTATGCTTCTGTCTCTTTTGTGGATGCACAGATCGGTCGGCTGTTAAAAACCCTGAAAGAAGAAGGACTCGATAAAATACGACTGTCGTATTGATTGGAGATCATGGGTGGAATTTGGGAGAACATGGTACTTGGTGCAAACATAGCATTATGAATACCTGTTTGTATTCGACTCTTATAATCAATTCTCCTGAAATAAAAACACCACACCGTTGTGAACAAATTGTGGAATTTGTCGATTTATATCCGACCATGTGCGATGCTGCCGGAATCGAACGGCCTGCTCAGTTGGAAGGGACCAGCCTGCTTCCTTTGTTAAAATCACCGGAGGCGAAAACAAAGGGGTATGGGGTTTCCCGTTGGGCAAACGGTTTCACTTTTATACAGGATCAGTATTTTTATACAGAATGGAGGGACAAAGACGAACGGATCATAGAACGGATGTTATTTGATCACTCGAATGATGGAGATGAGAATTATAATGTGGCAGGAAAAGAAGAGAATAAAGCGATTATAGAAGAGTTAAGCAAAAAGCTATTGGAGAATAGGGGGGATAATTATGAAAAATAAAAGTCGCTACTTCTATTTAAGTAATTTGATTATATTCTCCTTACTAGGATGTAAAACACAAAAATCAAGTACTCCTAACGTCATCTACATCTTTCCAGACCAAATGCGTAACCATGCGATGGGTTTCTGGAGAGAGGCGAGATTCCGGGATGCGGTGAATTTCGAGGGAGATCCGGTGCATACGCCTAATCTGGACCGGTTTGCGAAAGAATCTGTTGTGCTGACTTCGGCCATGAGCAACTGCCCGCTGAGCAGTCCGCACCGGGGAATATTGTTAACGGGGATGTATCCGGAACATAGCGGAGTACCTCTGAACTGTAATGCCAACCGCCCGATCAGTTCATTGCGCAAAGATGCGACCTGCATTAGCGACGTGTTCAGCCAAGCCGGATATAACTGTGCTTATATCGGGAAACTGCATGTCGACTGCCCGACTCCCAATGACCCGGAACGTCCCGGAAAATATGTGGAAGACCGTGTTCCGGCTTGGGATGCCTACACTCCGGCAGAACGCCGGCACGGTTTCGACTATTGGTATTCGTACGGGACCTATGACGTGCACAAGCATCCGCACTATTGGGATACCGAAGGCGTCAAACACGAGATAAACGAGTGGTCGCCCGCACATGAGGCGGATAAAGCAATCTCCTACTTACGGAATGAAGGAAACGTGCGGGACCCAAATAAACCGTTTTTTATGATGGTCAGTTTCAATCCGCCTCACAGTCCGTATGCCTCATTGGAAGATTGCATGGAAGAAGATTACAACTTATACAAAGACCTTCCGTTGGACAGCCTGCTGATTCGCCCGAATGCAAACCGGGAAATGAAAAAAGCACCATCCGTACGTTATTACTTTGCATCGGTGACAGGTGTCGACCGGGCTTTCGGACGAATACTGGACGAACTCGAAAAACAGGGATTGGACAAGAACACTCTCGTTATTTTCTCTTCCGATCATGGAGAAACCATGTGCAGCCAAAATACGGACGATCCCAAAAACTCACCTTATGCTGAAAGCATGAACGTCCCGTTCATGGTTCGTTTTCCTGGAAAAGTAATACCTCGGATCGACAGCGAACTATTGTTGTCTTCTCCTGATATCATGCCGACCATACTCGGACTGTGCGGTCTGGAAAAACAGATTCCGGCCACTGTGGAAGGGCGGAATTATGCGGGACGTTTTACAGGAAAGGATTCTTCCGTTCCTTTGCGTCAGGGAGCCTTGTACATCAAAAATATCGATGGGGAAAAAGATGCCGATGGAAAAGTCATTTCTTATTTTCCGGTGTCGAGAGGGATCAAAACACATCAATATACCATGTCACTCACAATCGACCGAAAGACAAAAGAACTCAAGGACATCCTTTTGTTTAATGACCTGGAAGATCCGTATCAGATGCAGAATCTCCCTTGGCAGGAGAATAAGGGAATCGTATCCGACTTATGCAAACAGATGATCCCCTTACTGAAAGAAGCAGACGATCCGTGGTATAAAGAACAAATACTGAAAGAGCTGATCCCTTACGGGAAGGAATAAAAAAAGGGGAATGTCAAAAAAAGAAATCTCTCTCTTGTCGGGGGATTAATTCGACAAGAGAGAGGAATTTTGGCACCTCCCTTAAAAATTCTAACTATTATTATTTCACCGTCCAGACCACCTTATCATTCACTGGATTCTTCTTTTGGGTGGAACGAGCCTCTATCGTATTCTCCCCATCCTGCAGAGCAACCCCTTTCCACTCGAATGTCGCATATTCATCCGGCTTCTGCGGCCGAGGCTTTTTCCGTTTACAAACAATTCGACTTCTGGTTGATTAGAAAAGATCATGATGTCCGTAACAGCCAAGGAACGGTCGCGGTGGCGGCGGTTCGTGATGTAAACAAATGGTTCCTCGGTATTCCAGTTTGCCTTATAGAAATAGAAAGCATCTTTTTTCACCTTGCGGTCGAAAGTCACCAGCCCTTTGTCGTTGATACCGGGACGATCGCCTTCCACACGGTGAGCCGCACCGAAGTCAAACAGGTTCCAAATGAAAGAACCCCAGACGAACGGACGTTCCGCCAATGCTTTCCAGTTTCCGATATGATAATAAGTCTGGTAATTCTCCGGATGCCACCAACCGGAAGCAATCCCCCGTTTCACGGAATCCTGCTGATGGTAGATGCTCGCCCCTGCCCCATATTCGCTGATGGCAATCTTATACTCCGGATGTGCCTTATGATTGGCATCCAGCCATTTCCCCATATCGGAAGGAGAACCGCCATACCAACCGAAATACTGGTTCCAGGCTATCACATCAGTCACCTTATTTATATCATCATCGTAAGAAAGGAAGCTGGCAGATGTTGTCAGGCGAGTCGGGTCCTCCTGATGGGCCAGGTCGTTCAATTCCTCGATATACTCGGTCGGATTGTCTCCGATGGTCTTCAACTCATTGAACAACCCCCAGAAACAGATCGACGGATGATTATAATGCTGGCGAATCAATTCTTTCAACTGCTCTTTCCCGTTCTCCCGGAAAGAAGGCTGGTTGATGTAGCCTGGTCCTGGTATCCGCCCGGCCCGATCTGCGGAATTTCAGCCCAGGTGACAATTCCGTATTTATCCATCAGGTCATAAAAGTAAGTCGCTTGCGGATAATGAGCCAGACGAACGGCATTAGCCCCATCTCAACCATAATGGCCGCATCTTCATCGTGATGCATTTTATAAAGCGCATTTCCCCTTTCCGCCCGATCCTGGTGGCGGCATACTCCTTTCAGTTTCAGATGTTCCCCATTCAGAAAGAAACCTTTCTCGGCATCCACATGATAATAGCGCAAGCCTAATGGCTGTACAATCCGATCTATTATTTGACCCTCGGAAAGAAGAGATATTTCGGCCTTATACATGAACGGATCTTTACGGCCATTCCAAAGACGGGGATTTCGGATTGTCAAATCCATTCCGGTTGTAGCCCAGTCATTGGCATCCACCGTGACTTTTATATCCTGCTGTTGGACAAGCTTGTCGTCCTCCCAGATCTTGATGTCCACTTTTACGGGTTGCACCTTCGCGCTTCCGTTAGAGACGAGCACTTTTGCCTTCACATCGGCCTGCTCTTTCGTCACTTTATTCTGAATCAGATAGACACCAGGAGAAGCATAGTCGGTGAGTGAGATATTAACCGGGTCCGTTATGATCAGATTCACATCCCGGTAAATACCTCCATAGAAATTAAAATCGCCGACTAAAGGCATGACGTCCTGCTGCAAGGCATTGTTGACCTTCACCAATATCCGGTTGTCGGCATCATATTTCACTTTATCGGTAATCTCGAATACAAACGCGCCATATCCGCCGCGATGTTCGCCGATATGCACATCATTAATAAAAACATTCGCTATTGTATTGACTCCTTCAAAACGCAGAAAGAGACGTTTGCCTTTCCATTCAGGTTTTACAAACAGCGTTTTGGTATAGTTACCCATTCCACGATAGTAATCCTGCTTGCCGGAAAGGGCATCGCCACTGTTCCAAGTATGGGGCAGGTTCACCCGTTCTTCACTTTTAAACTGTACCTGATGGGAAAAACGAAACATCCAGTTCTCGTTCAACAGGATTTCTTTACGCGTAGCAAAGGTTGAAGTGCTGATAAAAAAGAGTATCAGACTAAAGATCGTGTGTTTCATGTTTACAAAATTCTTTATATACGAGCCAAAAGTAGGTGATTGGCGGCAGAAAGACAGGCACAATTTGTCTAATTGGATGGATAGATTTGTCCGAGAGCGGAAATTTAAGGAGAGGTTTATGATTTATGAATTCTGATTTATGATTTATTAGAAACCCATAAATCATAAATCAGAATTCATAATTTCTACATTGCCTGTTCACCGCCACCGGCGTTATTGCCTTCTCCACCGCCTTTAGTATCGTCGTTGCTGATACCGCGGCGCACTTTCTTGATCTGGCCTTTCATCGTACCGAAACGGTAAGAGACGCTCAAACGGAACTCACGGGCATGACGCCAAGTAGTAGAACGGTCCACAAAACCTTCACCTGTCGTAGTCGATTCCATCTTCATGGTTTTCCAGAACGGGTTCTGTGCACCCAAAGAAACGGAGAGTTTCTTTTTCAGGAAATCCTTACTGATATTCAGACCTGCAAAGTAGAAAGGAGATTGTTTTCCCTGCAATTGAATCCACGGACTGAAATAACCACCATGCAAATTAATACGAAAATCTTTCGGCAAATTAAACTGTGTCCCTGCAAAGATTCGGCCAGCCACACCATCCTTTGTCAGTCCCAATGACTTTTTGCTGTCGATATTCGTATAATCCAACCCACCGTTCATATAGATACGGAACAGAGGAACCGGATTCCAACTGCCATACAGGAACAATCCGACCTGCTGACGTTTTCCCATATTTCCATAAGTGCTATAAGAAGCTCCGTTATATTGAGAAAGCGGATCGGATTCCGGGAAGTTGGCAATTATTGTATATCTTTCAATCGCATTATTAACAAATGTATAGCTCAAACTTGCATTTATACTGAACTTCTGTGCAAACTTACTAAAGTTGAAGTTCACATTATTACTCTTTTCCGAATCCAGATTCGGATTACCTTGCGAGATACGCTGCGGGTCGATGTTATTCAAATACGGATTCAGATACCAGATCCCCGGACGCTGGATACGCATATTGTATCCTAAACGTAACTGTGAAGACATGTCTAACTGGTAAGTCAATGTCGCATTCGGGACAACGTCAAAGTAATTTGTTTTGAAGTTTTCTTCCGGCTTGGCAAACTCCGCATTCAAGCTGGTTCCTTCCGCACGGACACCTGCTTTAGCCCCGAATTTATTGAACTTGACCATATATCCCAAATAAGCGGAATAAATATGCTGAGTATGACGGAAGTCACTATTACGCTGCGAAATATCCTGCCAGACATTTAAAGAATCCTTCACCTGTTCCAATGTATTACTCTTGCTCTGGCGATTTATATATTTCACACCGGCTTCCAATGTCTGATCTTTAAACAAAGGAGTCGTATAATCGACCTGTGCCGTGTGTTCCGTCGTTGAAGCATCATTAATATTCCAGTTAGGATAGCGGTAAGCCTGGCTATAAACCCCTTCCAGATCTTCAAGCCGGGAATGCCCTTCATTGTCATTGGGGATTGCTGAAGCGGTAGGACAAAGTCAGCAATTCATCCTTCTTACTGGTTGAATGCTGGAAATCGACATTGACATCTGTAGAGCCGAATGTTCCTTTTGAATCCGAATAACGTTTATAAGAATACATCGTTGTCGGTTCCCCATTTGTCAGATCGGTCCGATTGACCTTATCCGCAATCAATTCGGAGAGATTAGTTGATTTTCCCCGGAACAAATTGACACCTACACTTAATAAGTTCAACGTATCGATCTCATAGCTACCTTCCAAATAACCGTATTGGAACGGCCCTTTGTTTTTGCTGCGTCCATGCTCATTCAACAAAGAAGACGGACGGGTAAAGTCTCGTCACCCTGCTGGTATTTCGCTTCTTCCTCATCTCGCATCGAATAGGTATCATTCCAGGGGGAATTACGGTAGTTATAGCCATAATTCGCAGTAATACCGAACTTCCTGCCTTCATCGAAACATAACCACCGCCACCAAAGCTACCCAGCGTACTGGCATTGGCACGAATCGTTCCCGTATATCCTTGCAATGCGTTCTTGGTCGTAATGATATTGATAATACCTCCAACCCCTTCTGCATCATACTTGGAACCAGGATCGGTAATGACCTCGATGTTCTTGATCGAGCTGGCCGGCATACTTTTCAATACATCGGATGCGTTGTCGCCACTCAATAAATTGGAGGGTTTGCCATTCATATAGATTTTATAATTGGAAGATCCTTTCAACTGGATTTTATCCTCGCCATCCACCGTGACCATCGGAACCTTACGGAACATTTCCAACGCATTGCTGGTTTTAGCTTCCGGGTCGTCTTCCAGGCTATAAGTCAATTTATCGACTTCCACCTTCACCAACGGCTTTTGGGCTGTTACGGTAACCTCTTTTAACTGCTGCGTATCGTCATGCATAAACAACTTACCGAAATTCACGACTTTCTTGCTCTCCGACAATGTAAATGTTTTCTTGGCAGGCACTTTCCCTAAAGATTCCATTGTCATCACATACTTACCCGGCTTGTTCATCGTTGCCGTAAACTTGCCATCATCATCACAAGCCAACAATTTCACAGGATTCTGCGGTGCGGAAGCCAAAGCTATCCTCAACGTGGCATAAGGTACGGACTCATTGGATAGAGAGTCGACTACTTGGCCCTTAATTGTAAAGGCGGCTGATCCACCTCCGGTTTGCGCAAACACTGACGCAGACACAAATAGTATCAGCATTAAGTAGAGTAGTTTTTCTTTCATTAAATTTGAGAATTTAGATATTATCGATTATACATTCACATAAAAACAGTTGCAAATGTAACTTTATCTACGAGCCATTCGTAATTTTACAGTTTAAAGAATTGTAAGTTGTATTTTGGTGTTCGATTTCTGCATATTTCACCTATTTTTGTTGAAACCAATCATAAAAAGAATAAGTTTATGAGAAAATTATCATTCATTTTTGCATCATTATTACTCGTCGTCACCATGTATGCACAAGATCTGAAAGCAATCAAATTAAGCTCTCCGGACAAAAACAGAGGCAGTTCCATTATGAAAGCGTTATCCGACCGTCACTCCGACCGGGAATATGCAGCCAAGGAACTCAGTTTACAGGATCTATCGGATCTATTATGGGCAGCAAACGGGATTAACCGCCCGGACGGAAAACGAACGGCTCCCTCAGCGTTGAACAAACAGGATATCGACATTTATGTCATTATGAAAGAGGGCGCTTACCTGTACGATGCCAAGGCAAACAGCCTGCAACCTATTGCTAAAGGAGATCACCGGGCCGCTGTTGCCGGCAGTCAGGATTTTGTCAAATCAGCCCCAGTCAGCTTGGTACTCGTTTCCGATCTTTCACGCTTCGGAAACATTGCCGACCACACCAACTGATGGCCGCTGTCGATGCCGGCATCGTTTGCCAAAACATCAATATTTTCTGCGCAGCCACCGGTCTGGCAACCGTTCCCCGTGCCACGATGGACCAGGCTGCTTTAAAACGGATCTTGAAACTAACGGACAGCCAATTGCCGATCATGAACAATCCGGTGGGATATCCACGTGAATAAAAAGCGTTTGTTATTTTCTCTATCATAAGCCTTCTTGATTATCAAACGATTATGGTGAAAGATGAAAGATAAAAGGCCTTTTGGCAAAACTTTTAGAGCCTGTTTAAATTTTGCATTTGTTGGTTGTGAGAGTTGTATTGAGGATGTTTTTCTGTAGGAGATGCCGTCTTTTTTGTTGAAACACGTGACTTATTTTGCTTCAAACAGGCAGAAAAAGTGCCGAAGATTCCCGTTTACAGGCTTTTTACACCCGGATGTGAACGGTCTTGACACCCGAGTGTGAATGATATCGAGA
>ENA-OQCS01000717-OQCS01000717.1-human-gut-metagenome-genome-assembly--contig:-NODE-717-length-18409-cov-5.232907_pt1 | contig 18409 bp, 25 predicted proteins | sample MGYA00242757_ERZ504575 | MGnify/ENA primary metagenome ERZ504575 (study PRJEB26092, sample SAMD00036297) | human gut metagenome | host: Homo sapiens | study: EMG produced TPA metagenomics assembly of... | reverse complement strand
GGATGAGATCGTTTTCAGATGAACAAAGATCCGATCAAACCAGAATGTTAAAATACAGAACATACTAGAAATACCATCAAACAAAATATCTTGATATTTATTCCAGAAATAAGCCGCCTGAGGGATCCTTTCGTCGAGGACATAATAAAGAGAAAGGAAGATCAGTACGGAGGTGCTTGAAAATACCATTTCATAAAAGCTTTCGATCCAGCTGATAACTTTTGTTTTATGTGTTTGTTCAATTTGTGCAAGTTCAGCTTCTGTTGGATTTTCAATATTGATCTTATAATGTTTTTGAAGCTTTGCGGTAAGTAAAACGATGGCAAGGACAACAATCAGCCGATCAAAGAAACAGCCATGAAGCTGCCGGCATTTTGTGCATTAAAATAATGTGTAACATAATATTGTGATTGTGACATATATAACCCCTTCTTTAAACTAAAATAATGACATGAAAATCAAATAATCTCACTAAATACATATTTTAACACCTTTTTATATAAATTCAATGGATACTATATTTCATCATAAAACTTAAGAAAGTTTTTGAACAACAGAAAGGCAGTGAATTTGTGTGAGAAATTTATCTATAGACTTGTGAGCAGAGACTGGACAATGTTATAATATAAATAGCACATTTTTTGAAAGTGGTGAGAGAAGATTGAAGAAATCAGTAAGGATCGCAGCAATGATATTTGCCATTTTTGCTATATTGATAGCGGTAGAAATTATCATATCTTATAAATGTCTGACTGTTACGGATTACAAGATTAAGTCTGATAAGATCAAGGAAACGACCAAGATCGTATTAATATCGGATCTTCATAATAGTCAGTTTGGAAGTAAGAATAAGCACTTAGTGGATAAAATTCAAAAACAAGATCCAGATCTTATTTTGATGGATGGAGATATGTTGAATGAGGATGGGAAGAATGCACAGACAGCAGTAGAACTTATAAGTGCATTGAAAAAGACAGCACCTGTATATTACGCATTGGGGAATCATGAGATTGCGTATAGACAGCGCAGGGATAAGAATCTATATCAGAAGTTACAGAAAGCAGGTGCGAAGGTTGTAGAGAAAGAATATGAGGATATAAAGGTAAGAAGCAACAAGATCCGGATTGGAGGCCTTTATGAGTATGCATTTGCAGTAGATGGGGCTGGAAATATGGTTAAGAAAAATATTCCGTCCAAAGTAAGAGATTTTTTGATGGATTATGAGAACACAGATGCATTTAAGATCATGTTGTCTCACAGACAGATAGTTTTGTTTTTGGGCAGGCAGCAGATACATGGAAGATCGATCTGGTAGTCAGTGGGCATGTACATGGTGGACAGGTAAGAATTCCAGGTAAAGGAGGTCTTTACGGAGGAGATCAGGGATGGTTTCCTGAATATACGGATGGAATCCATCATTTTAAGACAGTGAATCATATGATCATTACAAGAGGACTTGGAAGTGATAAGGAAAAACTACCAAGATTTCACAATATTCCAGAGGTTGTAGTGGTCCGACTTGAAAAACGTTAGAACAAAGAGGGTGAGAGGATGAAGAAATATCAGATTGCAGATTTTATTTTTGGAATTCATATGGAAGAATCGTTAGAAATTCCAGAGAATTTTAAAAAATTTTTGATTGATACTGATGAAGAAGTACAAGTGGAATATTTCCTTGAGGTTGTGGATAAATTACCAGAGTTGGATGGGGAATGTGTATCACAAAGAATTGATCTGAAAGTATATAAGAAAGACAATTTGGAATACCGCCGGATGAATTTTATGGGAATGGAAGAATCCTACGGACAATATGAAGAAATTTCACAAGATCAGGTAAAATTGTACTTAAAACGGGAATTTGTGCATATGATAAATGTTGATACAGTCTTTGTATCTCTTTTTGCGATGGAAAAAGAATGTTGGCAAAGGATGCGATGGTATTGCATTGTTCTGTACTCAAAGTGAAATCAGGAGTGATCTTATTTAGCGGACCAAGTGGAATTGGTAAGTCAACGCAGGCAGGATTGTGGACGAAGTATCGGAAAGCAAGAGTTATCAATGGTGATAGAACTTTATTAAAAAAAGAGAATGGCAGATGGATGTCTCTTGGATGGCCAATCTGTGGTTCTTCAGAGATCTGTTATAATGAAGCTTATCCTGTGAAAGCAGTCATTTTTCTTGGACAAGCAGAGGAGAATGATGGAAGGAGACTTCGTTATTTTGATGCGATCAAGGCAATGATCAGTCAGATCACAGTGAATGGATGGAATCCGCAGTTTGTGGAGAAAATATGGAATCTTACAGAAGATTTCGCGGCTCAGATCCCGGTGTTTGAGTATGGATGTAACATGGAAGAAGCGGCAGTAGATACTTTAGAGAATCTGCTTTTGGATATTTTAGAATAAAGGAGCATGTAAAGATGAACTTAACCAATGTATTTATAGATATATTAAGAAGTGCTATGACGCAGACTTCCTGTGATATGATAGAGGGACTTTCTACACAAGACTGGGAGAAGATCTATGATATTAGTCAGAAACAGCAACTGGCACCGATGATCTATCAGCAGATTTTTTCAAATGAATCATTTCAAAATAGTGATCCAGGGTTTCAGCAGTTCTGGAAGGGAGATACGATCGATCAGGCAGGAAATCAGGCAAGAAAAAGTATTCTGTTTTTGATGTTGTTTGATAAAATGCGCCAGAATGGATTGACTCCATTGATCGTGAAAGGAATTGTTTGCAGAGATCTATATCCAAATCCAGATCTTCGAATATCCAATGATGAAGATCTTATATCCCAAGAGATCAGTTTGGGAAGATGGATGAATTTTTGCAGGCAGAGGGATTTATGAGAGAAGAACTGATCAAGGATAAAGTTTATCAGGAAGTTCCATATCAGAATCCAAGGAATGGATTATATTTTGAACTGCATATGGATCTGTTTCCTCAGGAATCCGGAGCGTATGGGCATTTTAATCAATTATTTGAAGATGCGTTTGATACTTGTATGGAAACAGATATTCAAGGGAGTAAAGTATTGACGCTGAATCCAAAACAGCATTTTTTATATCTTGTATGCCACAGTCTGAAACATTTTCTTCATAGTGGATTTGGAGTCAGACAGGCATGTGATCTATTATACTTTGCGAAGAAATACCACGATCAGTTAGACTTTCATGAGATCAGGAATATCATGAAAGAATATCATATGGATTCTTTTGCTATGAATGTATTAGATATTGGAGTCTGCTATCTTGGATTTACTTGGGAGGAGCTAGGGCTTTCAAAACCGTCTGATGTAGAAATTGACTGCACAGCATTATTGGATGATATGTTAGATGGTGGTATTTTTGGACAAAATGATATGAATCGTGTACATAGTGCAAATATTACGTTGAATGCAGCAGAGAATGAATCAGTCAATGCAGCTTCCGGGATCCTGGCTTCTTTATTTCCAGGGAAGGAATATATCAAGACGAACTATCCATATTCAAGGAACTATCCGTTTTTACTGCCAGTGGCGTATTTACACAGGATATTTAAATACTTAACTCATCGTAACACAGATGCGATCAATACAGGAGAAAAAAGCAGTGCACAGATTGGGATGGAACGTGTCAAATTATTAGAGAAATATAAGATTGTAGAGAAATAAATATAAAAGTGAAAAGAGGTGATTCCTCATGCTGGATCAGGAGAAATTTTTTAACACATACAAAGTACAGGAAGCATTTGAGGATTCTGGACTTTCCTGGGATACGCTTGAGAAGATTTATGAGGATTATACGAGACGTTTACCAGAGATGAAAAAGATTGCAGATCGTTTACAGGATGAGATATCAAAGTAATAGATTTTCATGTACATTCAATTCATAACCGATGTAAGGATCCAGAGCATTTGATTGAGAAGATCATACGGAAAGTTGGAGTTGAAAAACGTCAGAAATATAAAAATATTAATGAACGGAATTATCTGAGGATCGTGCGTGATCTTATGGGTATCCGAATTTTGATCTTATCAAAAGAAGAATGGCGTACGGTACATGACTTTTTGCTGAAAGTTGATGAAGATTCCAGATATGATATGCATATGGCGGAGATGCCAAGGGCTTATATCCGTTATGGGGATCGTGACATTTTTAATTATACGATTCATAAAGAATATACAGATAAGGGATATCGTTCACAGCATTATATTTTTAAATATGGGAATTATTATTTTGAAGTACAGGTACGAACGATTGCTGAAGAAGTATACGCAGAATTTGACCATTATGTAAAGTACCCATATCGTGAGAATAATCATTTTCTAAAGCGGTATACAAGTGTTGTGGCAGAATTGTTGAATTCTGTGGATGAGATCATTTCGACATGTTTTCAGTTTGGAGAAGCAGGCTGGCTTGACATTGAGAAATATTTTGCACAAGACAGCTACAGTGACTTGCAGAGAATGTCGAAAGAACCGCATAAGAGAGAACAAGAACAGATTCCAAGAGCCAATGACGGAGTGATCGATGCTCAAAGTTATATGAATCGGATGATCTTAAGAAAGGGATAAACCAGATGGAGAGATATGACGACGGATTCGCAGAAGAAAGACAACGGATCGAACGATTAGTAGAGGAGATCATTGCTGGAGAACATAAGATTGATAAACTGCCGAATTCTTCCGCAGGATTTAGTGGAGCTGCACAGGCAGAATATTTTTCGAAGGCAAGATATCATTTAGAATCGGATGTAAGTAATCTGATCGTGAATCATAAACAGCAACTGGATGAATTACAATTGTTAAAGATGATAAAGGGGCAAGAATGATAGAACACAATTTATTTGAGATGGAAAATTACAGAGAGCTGATCGATGAGGTCGGTGTCGATAAATTCCGTGAACGGTTTGAGGAACTGCAGAAGACAGCGATGGAATTTATTGAAATGGCAGGATTTTCTGAGACATCTTACTGCAATGAAAGAATTTTAATGCAGGTGATCCTTGATTATTTTATGGATGTGATGCGGTTAAAGGAATTTCATAGTATTGAGAGGATCCGCACAGAGAAGCTGTTTGCATACACGATTTCCTGGATCGTTCGGAGAAAACCAATTCAGTTTCGGGATTATTCCGAAGAAGAGAGAGATATTTTTATCAATGAACGTTTTGCTGCATATCTGCTCATCAATGAATGTCTGATGTGTGGAACGAAACATTTTGTACAGGAAGCTTACGCAGAAAAATTAGTAGAATATACAGAAATGCTGCTATATTATTTCAAATACCGTCAGTGCGATCCAAAGACATTAGAACTTTTGATCGAATCATTTAAGATGGGCGGACTTGTGCATTAGAAAGAAAGGGGATTTAGGTATGGGAATCCTTGTTTTTGATGTAGGAACCTCGAGTATGAGAGGTGCATTGCTAAACGATAAGTCAGAGATTTTATGCCAGTTTCACAGAAAATATCATCCAACCTTTTATTCTTCAGTCAAGGTAACGCAGGACCCAGAAATATGGAGAAAAGCATTATATGATATAGCAAGAGATGTGGGTGACTGGTGTAAGGATCAGAACGAAGAAGTAGAGATGATTTCTTTGACGGCACAAAGAACATCGATTATTCCAGTTGATCATAAAGGAGATCCATTATGTGATGCTGTGATGTGGCAGGATAAAAGGAATATTGAAGTTTGTACGAGGCTTTCTGCGATGAATGGACAGATCATCAGAAAAAGCGGTACAATGGTGAATCCTGTATTTTCAGGTAGTAAGATGGCATGGCTTAAAGAGACACAACCGGAGATTTATAAGAAAGCAGACAGGATTTTTGTTGTTGCAGATTATTTGTTATATCATATGACAGGGCAGAGAAAACTTGATCGTACTTATGCTAGCCGGTCTCATTTGATGAATTTAAGAACCGGGCGGTGGGACAGCGTGCTTCTTGATATCTTTGGAATCGAGAAGAATAAGCTTTGTGATCTGATCGATCCAGGAGAACTTCATGGATATACAAATGAGAAATTTGCGGCAAGTACAAGACTTAAGACGGGAATTCCAGTCTATTCGGCTGGTGGTGATCAGCAGTGCAGTGCGCTTGGGATGGAAATTTATGAAGAAGGTGACATGGAGGTTACAAGTGGAACGGGCGCATTTATCATAGGGATCACAGAGAAGGTACCAATTGTGCTTCTGGGTAATCCGATCATTAATTATTCCGCAGTAAAAGGAAAATATATTGTAGAAGCAAGTATCTTAACATGCAGTGCGGCATTTGACTGGTTTTGCAATAATTTTTATAAAGAAGTGAATGGAGATGTTTATCAAAAGATCGATCAGGAAATCTCACAGTCTCCACCAGGAGCCAATGGATGTATGTTGCTTCCATTTTTCAGGGAAGGGCAACACCACAGTGGAATCCAAAAGCAACTGCATCATTTACAAATGTAACGCTGAGTACGACAAGAGGCGATATGGTGAGAGCTTTGTTGGAAGGAATCGCTTATGAGATCCGCAACAATTTAGACATTGTGGAAGGTCAGATTGGCAAGGCAGAGCAGATTCATATTGGTGGTGGCTTGAGCAACAGCCATGAATTTAATCAGATTCAGGCAGATGTCTATGGAAGAAAACTGATCCAGTATCAGCATAGGGAAGCAGGGATCATTGGTGCATGGACAAGCACAATGGTAGAAAGCGGGAAGGTTTCAGATCATAAGGAAGCTCTAGAACGGGCAGGTAGAAATAATTCAATACAGATTTATGAACCTGTTGAAAAAAATATTGAGAAATATCAGGAACTTCGAGCAGATATGAACCATTTATACAAAAAAATATATTAGGAATAAACAAGAATATTTATAAAAAACTGAACCACTGTAAAAGGGGCAACTCATAGGAGTAATTTATGAGTTGTCTCTTTTTTGTACATTTTAAACAAAATGTACGGGTTTGCACTTGTGTGCATACGGATTGTATTGATGAAAGAACAATATATTTATAAATGTCAATCTAAAATATTGATTTTGCACATATGTGCAAAGATTGAGAATTTGTTGCACGGATGTGCAGCGGATGATAAGATGTAAACAACTTAAGGAGATACACATAAAAACAACATAGAAAATATGGAGAATGAATTAGGAGGAACCAAATGAGTGAAGTAATCGAAGCAAGAAACATTAAGTTGAATGTAGACGCATCTGACTGGAGAGATTCCATGGTCAAATCAGGACAGCTCTTAGTAGATAGCGATTATATTACAAAAGATTACATTGATCTGACGATCAAATGTGTGGAAGAAAACGGACCATATATCGTTATCATTCCAGGACTTGCATTATCTCATTCAAGACCAGATGTGAGTGTAAATAAAACAGGATTAAGTTTGATCACATTAAGCAAGCCAGTCTGTTTTGACTGTGACAATGATCCAGTAGATATTGTTCTTACTCTGGCAGCAACTGACGACACATCTCATCTGCAGAAACTTCAGTCCATGGCTGAGTTTATCTCAGATGAAGAGAACATTGAATTTATTAAAAACGCAAAATCAGCTGAGGAAGTTGCCAAAGCGATCAATGAATTTGAACCAGAAGAGTAAGAAGGGAGAAAGAGGATGGAAATATTAAACACAGTATTTACATTTGTATCGAACAATATTTTGACGAAAGCGGAGTTCTTCGTAGGACTGATCGTCTTAGTTGGATACATCTTATTAGGAAGAAAATGGTATGAAACATTAGCAGGTTTCTTAAAAGCAGTTGTAGGTTATATGATCTTAAATGTAGGTTCAGCCGGACTGATCAACACATTCCGACCAATCCTTGCAGGATTAAACCAGAAGTTTCATTTAAATGCGGTAGTTATTGACCCGTATTTTGGATTAAATGCAGTAAATGCAGCACTTGAAAATATCGGATTATCCGCAGCATGGACTATGACATCATTGTTACTTGCATTTATCTGGAATATCATCTTATTGATCTTCCGTAAATTCACAAAACTTCGTACCTTATTGTTAACTGGACATATCATGGTACAGCAGGCAACAACCGTAACATGGATCGTATTCTTATTTATCCCAGGACTTCGTAATATTTGGGGAGCTGTAGCAGTCGGAATCTTAGTAGGTACATACCAGGCAGTATTTTCTAACTTAACAGTTGAACCAACAGATCGTTTAACAGACGGTGAAGGTGGATTCGCGATCGGACATCAGCAGATGTTTGCAATCTGGTTAGCAGACAAGATCGCACCAAAGATCGGTAAAAAAGAAGATTCTATTGAAAATATCAAACTTCCAGGATTCTTACAGATGTTTAGTGACAATGTAGTATCCACATCAGTATTAATGTTTATATTCTTTGGAATCATCATGTTAGTACTTGGGGAAGATTTCATGAGAAGTTTAGATGACACATTCTCACAGACAACAGCATTTGGATTCTATATTTTCTCTAAAGCATTAAGCTTTACTGTTTACTTAAACGTATTACAGGCAGGTGTTCGTATGTTCGTTGCAGAACTTACAGAATCATTCAAAGGTATTTCAGACAAACTGCTTCCAGGAGCGATTCCAGCAGTAGATTGTGCGGTAGCTTATGGATTCGCACCAGCAAATGCAGTAACAGTAGGTTTCTTCTGTGGAGCACTTGGACAGTTCTTAGCGATCGCAGGACTTTTGATCTTCCATTCACCAGTTATGATCATCGCAGGATTCGTACCATTATTCTTTGATAACGCAAGTATCGCAGTATATGCAAACCACAGAGGTGGAGTTAAAGCAGCCATGATCTTACCGTTTATCAGTGGAATCATTCAGGTATTAGGTGGAGCTGTTTGTGCTTACGTTTTACAGTTAGTAGCATTCGGTGGATGGCATGGAAACTTCGACTTCTCAACGATCTTCCTTGCAGTATCTTATATTGTTAAGTACTTAAAGGTACCTGGAGTTATCCTTTGTGTTATCGCAATGTTAGTCATTCCGCAGATTCAGTATGCGAAATCTGATAAAGAAAAGTATTTCACAGTAGGTCAGGAAGACGACGAGTACTAAAAAGCAATATCAAATCAATTTTTAACAAAACAATCAATCAGCCAAAATTCAGGAGGTATTTATTATGAAAATCAAAGCAATCGCAGCATGTGGAAATGGAATGGGATCAAGCCAGATGATCAAAATGAAGATCAACAAAGTATTCAAAAGATTAGGAATCGATGCAGAAATCGGACATATGAGTGTTGGAGAAGCTAAAGGTGTAGCAAACAATTACGATATGATCTTTGTATCTGAAACATTTACATCACAGTTCAGAACAGGAAAAGATACAAAAGTCATTGGACTTAAAAACTTATTATCAGAAAAAGAAATCGAAGCAAAGATCAGAGAAGCATTAGATATGCCTGCAGAATAAATCGGGGTGAGATAGATGTACGATATCAAAAAAGGCCATTAGGATATATGAAAAAGCTCTTCCAAATGATTTCACATGGCTTGAAAAAATGCAGGCTGCAAAACAGGCAGGATTTGATTATATCGAGATTTCTATTGATGAATCTGATGAGAGATTAGCACGACTTGACTGGAGTGATGAGAAAATCGAAGAAATCCGTTCCTATATGAAAGAGACAGGAATCATCATTCCAAGCATGTGTTTAAGTGGTCATAGAAGATTCCCATTTGGAAGTAAGAACAAAGAAATAAGAGATAAAGCATTTGAGATCATGGAAAAAGGAATCATCTTAGCACAGAAGTTAGGAGTCAGAGTGATCCAGCTTGCAACTTATGATGTATATTATGAAGAATCTGATGAAGAAACAAAAGCTTTATTCTTAGAAGGAATGAAAAAATCAGTAGAGATGGCAAGCCACGCAGGAGTGATCCTTGCAATGGAAATCATGGATACGCCATTTGTTGGAACGATTCTTCGTGCAATGCACTATATCAAAGAAATTCGTTCTCCATATTTTAAGATTTATCCAGATATGGGAAATCTGACGCAGTTTTCAGCGGATGTTGAGAGTGAATTTGAACTTGGAATCAGTGAAACGGTAGCGATCCATGTCAAAGAGACAAACCCTGGAGTATTTAAATGTGTTCCATTTGGAGAAGGAACCGTAAGATTTACAGACATTTTTAAAAAATTAAAAGATTTAAATTACACAGGAATGTTCTTGATCGAAATGTGGGCAGATAACACAAAGAAACAAACGATGGAAGAAGCAGTTGAAACAATCAGGCAGGCACGCTTATTTGTAGAAGATAAGATGGAACAGGCAGGGATCAAAGTACCTGCATAAGGAGGAAATCATGTATCGAATGGTAGTGACCGATCTTGATGGAACATTATTAAACAATAAAAAACAGGTTTCAGAGGCCAATGTAAAGGCAATTCAAAACCTAAAAGATCAAAATATAACATTTGTTATGGCAACAGGACGATCAGATGTTATGACGAGAGCGTACATAAAACAATTAAAAAATATCGATATTGTCATTGGTTGTGATGGAGCTGTCATTCGAAACATTAGGACCGGAGAAATCTTATATGAAAATCATTTAAGAAGTGAAACCTGTCACATGACATTTGAAATTTGTAAAAAATATGGATTACAGTATTATGTCTTTGCAAAAGATGAACTGGTATCCGATGATCCTCAGAATGAAAGATTTCTGATCCATCAGAAATTCAATCAGACTGTAGAGGAAGATGAAGAGATACCAATGCAGATTGTGGATGATTTAAATGAATATGTAAATGATCATATCATTTACAAGATCGTTGTAAGTCATAATGACACAAGTTATTTAGACAAAGTAGCCGAAGTGATAAAAAAAGAAACGGATGCAGATGCCATTCGCTCTGGGAAAAAAGTCCTTGCAGTTAAAGCAAGGGGAGTTTCCAAAGCAGAAGCGATCAAAAAGCTTGCACAAAAGTTAGGTATTTTGATCAAAGATATCATCGCATTTGGTGATGAAGTAAATGATATTGAGATGCTTACGTTGGTTGGACTTGGAATCGCAATGGAAAATGCAGATGATGTCGTGAAAGAGGCAGCAGACCAGATTGCAGGAAGCAATGATCAGGACGGCGTAGGAAAAGAATTAGAGAAAATATTTGGAAATGCAGGAAAGTAAGAAAGGAGTTAAGAAGATGCTTGATGAATTAAAACAGCAAGTATACGAAGCAAATATGGAATTACCGACAAAAGGACTGGTAACTTATACATGGGGAAATGTCAGTGGGATTGACAGAGAACGTGGTTTGTTTGTCATTAAGCCAAGTGGTGTTGACTATGAAAAACTAACACCAGATATGTTAGTTGTCATGGATTTGAATGGGGAAAAAGTTGAGGGAGATTTAAATCCTTCCTCTGATACACCAACTCATATCGAGCTTTACAAAGCATTTCCAGAAGTCGGTGGAATCGTTCATACACATTCTCCTTGGGCGACTTCATGGGCACAGGCAGGAAGAAGCATTCCATGTTATGGAACAACACATGCTGATTATTTCTTCGGAGATATTCCATGTGCACGATCTTTAACAGCCGATGAAATCAACGGAGAGTATGAAAAGAATACAGGGATTGTGATCGCAGAAACATTTGAAGGAAAAAATCCAATCTATGTACCAGGTGTTTTATGTACAAATCATGGTCCATTTTCATGGGGAGCAGACGCAGCAGAAGCAGTTCATAATGCAGTTGTTATGGAAGAAGTAGCAAAGATGGCATACCGCTGTGAACATCTGAAAAAAGATATTGAGGAAGCACCACAAGTATTACAGGACAAACATTTCTTCAGAAAGCATGGAGAAAATGCTTATTATGGAAATGACTTATAGGATATAGAGATAGAAGATTTCGGATAGAAAAGGAGATCAAGGTTATGAGTAAAATTAGTGAAATGACAAGAGAAAGCTGGATCGAAAGCACATTCCAGAGTGGGGAACATGGTTAGTAGAAGACATTGAAAATGAAGTAGTAGCACCAGGAAATGTAGCAATGTGGTGGCTTGGATGTACAGGTGTATGGTTTAAAACACCAGCTGACACAAACATTACGATCGACTTATGGTGTGGAAATGGGAAACGTACACATGGTGATGGAAAAATGAAGTCGGACATCAGATGGCAAATATGTGTGGTGGACGTGCAATGCAGCCAAACCTTCGTAATGTACCATTTGTAATTGATCCATTTGCATTTAAGAAAGTTGATGCAGTATTAGCAACACATTATCATCAGGATCATATGTCTGCAGAATGGGCAGCACACGTGATCAACAGTGGAATGACAACAACAGATGAAAACGGAAAAGAAATTCCAGTACCATTCATCGGACCTAAAAAATCCGTAGAATTATGGCAGAAATGGGGAGTTCCAGCAGATCGTTGTATCACAGTAAAACCTGGAGATTCCATTAAGATCAAAGATATCGAGATTATTGCTTTAGATTCTTTTGACAGAACATGTATCGTAACAACAGACTCTACAGGTCCAGACAGAGAAGAATTAACAGGTGTATGCCCAACAGATATGGATGACAAAGCAGTTAACTACTTAGTTAAGACACCAGGTGGAAATATCTATCATTCTGGAGATTCTCATTTCTCTATCTATTTTGCAAAACATGGAAAAGATTACGATGTAGACGTAGCATTCGGATCTTTCGGAGAAAACCCTATCGGTATGCAGGATAAGATGACATCCATCGATGTATTACGTATGGCTGAAAACTTACAGTGCAAAGTTGTTGTACCTATTCACTGGGATGTATGGACAAACTTCCAGGCTGACTGTGATGAGATCAAAGTATTATACGACTTCAAGAAAGATCGTAACGAATATAAATTCCATCCATTCTTCTGGCAGGTTGGAGGAAAATACACATATCCTGCAGATAAAGATAAAATCTACTATCATCACAGAAGAGGATTCGAAGACTGCTTTGAAGCACCACAGAATATCCCATTCCGTTCTTGCTTATAGGAAGAAGGTGGCATAATGAAAGTATCAAAGAAAGTTATTGGAAATTTAGAAAAATGTTATTCTGTAGCTCCTTTAACTTATAAAGGGAAAAAACATATGCTCGTAGCAGCAGAAAAAGTAAACCAGTGCCGTTTATATGATCTTGAAGGAAATCAGGAAGAAGTAATCTGGGAAGGACCGGGAGGACCATGTCAATGGTTCAGGTCCCTGGTTCCGACGGACAGTTTTTAGCGACACATAAATTCTACTCTCCAAATGATTCCAAAGAAGCAAAGATCATCTTAGCTTACCCAGAAGACGGAGAATGGAAAGTAAGAACACTAGCAGAGCTTCCATTTGTGCATCGTTTTGATATTATTTCAAGAAATGGAGTAAACTATGTGATCGCATGTACTTTAAAATCAGGACATGAATACAAAGAAGACTGGAGAAGCCCAGGAAAGATTCAGGTATGCGTTCTTCCAGAAGATTTAAGTAGTGTTGATGAAGAACATCCATTAAAGTTTGAAGTATTAAAAGAAGGTTTGTTAAAGAACCATGGATACTGCAAAGCAGAAGTTGATGGAGTTTTAAGATCTTATGTTGCAGCAAATGAAGGTGTTTTTGAATGTATACCACCAGAATCAGAAGAAGGAACATGGGAAATCAAACATATCTTAGATGAAGCAAGCAGTGATATGGCATTTGCAGACTTTGATAATGATGGTGAATTAGAAATGTTAACAATCTCACCATTCCATGGAGAGAAGATCAGCATTTTCAAGAAACAGGATGGAGAATTCAAGAAGTCTATACTTATGAAAAAGATGCTGAATTTGCACACGGAATCTGGGGTGGAGAGATCGCAGGAACTCAGGGTGTTTTAATTGGACACAGAAAAGGGGAGAGAAATCTGTTATTCTTCCGATGTACAGATCCTGAAAAATTAACATTTACAGCAGATCTTTTAGATAGTGATGTCGGACCAGCAAATGTGCTTCATTATACAAATGATGGTGAAGATTATATCTTATCTGCAAACAGAGAAATTGATGAAATTGCATTGTATAAAGTGGAAAAATAACTACAACTGCAGGAAATCTGAGAATGATAATTAACAGATTGTATACTGGACTGATATATAGCGATGCGGTATAATAAAAAGTGCTTTGGATAATGAATGGGAGGTGGAAAACAATGAAGGAATATGATTCACTTAGCGATAACGAAAAGCGCAACATGCTTGCCAGTGTTGCAAACCTCTATTATAATGCGGAAATGACTCAGAATCAGATTGCGGAACGTTTTTTTACCTCACGTTCTAAGATTTCAAGAATGTTAAAAGAAGCAAGACAGCTTGGAATCGTAGAGATCAAGATTTTAGAGCCATGGGACCGTAATGTAGAGCTGGAGCAGGAATTTATGAGAAGGTTTGCGTTGAAAGATGTGAGAGTGATTTCTGTCAAAGAAGCAAATAATACGATGGTCCTTCAGAAATTGGGTGAAGTTGCAGCATACTATCTAGATAATCTGTTAAATGATAATATGATTCTTGGAATTTCATGGGGGAATACAATGTATCATACTGTCAAAGCGGTCAAGACAAGTAAGAATATCCCGATCACAGTCGTACCGATCATGGGAGCAGCCAATGTAAGGACTCCAGAGAGAGATTCCTTGGATCTTTCGAAAGAACTTGCCTATGCATATGGTGGAACATATCACTATATTTATGCTCCGCTTTTTGTGAATTCGGAAGAAGTCAGGGACAGCCTTGAACAAGAGCCGAATATTAAAGGATGTTTAGAGCTTGCAAGGAATGCAGATATCATTCTAACCAGTGTTGGTTCTATCGTATATAAGAGTTGGAAATCTTATTTAAGTACCAGAGATTTATATAATCTTGAGAAGAAAGGTGCGATCGGACATATCGGAGGACATTTCTACGATATGGAAGGAAATGAAGTCATAACACCGTTTGTTAATAAGATGATCGGTCTTGGTATTGAGGATATCAAGAACACAGAGAATGTGATCTGTGTCGCAGGACTGGAGATGAAGGCAGAAGCGATTCTTGGAGCTGTGAGAGGCGGATATATTAATACACTGATCACAGATGAAGAGGCAGCGAAGGCAGTGCTTGCATTATGTAAATAATATTAATAAAAAAGCAACGATTAAGATCAAGTTAAAATAAGATCATAAAAAACAACGACGTAAGTATTATATTCAAAAGAATAAGATGCTTAGTCGTTTGCTTTAGGATTTTATCGGAATTTCCTATGCAATAAAATTTATTAATTTGAAATTTCCTGATAAGTATTCAGATCGTCAGGTAAGGTCACAGTCACAGATTTTCCAGGATCATGATAAGTCAGGTTCATTTTTAAAGTGATCGAACCTGTCTCATTGTCACCGCTTTCCATAACCATCTGGATGGATTCTTTCACAGGAAGATCTTTGTCATTCAATGTTTTTGTACCGGTCAAAGAAGAAATCTTAATGGAATTACTTCCACCAGTTACAGTTGTCATCTGGGAGGTAACATCTTTGACGTATTGATTCAATCCATCATTATTGATACTGTATTTAAGAACAGTATTTCCATCCTTTCACTAAGTTTCAGATCTTTGTAATATTTTGCAGGCAAAGAAGTCTGACCTGTGGTTGACTGAATCTGTTTTTGAAGACCTGCGATATCCATTTTTATTTTCTGCTTTGTTCCATTGGTGTTCATGTAATAATAACCATCAGAATAATACATATTCATATCCATAGTCTGCCCAAGCATGTTTAAGGTAGAAGTCATAGACATTTTTAACTGATCTTTATCAACAGTCTGTAGTTTTGTGTCAAAATTCATCTTGATCGTAACGTTTGAGGATGAAGAAGCCTCACTATTTGCGATCTTATAAGAAGCTTCTCCACTGAAATCAGCATCTTTTACTTTGGAACTTTGTTTAAGACTTGATTCCAAAACTTCTTTCGCAGTACGTTTCTTCTGACAGCCGCTGATCGAAAAAAGCAGCATACAGGAAAGAAGCAATGCAGTCACTTTTTTTATTCTAATTTTCATAATGAATCCCTCCATGAAAGAGTTAGTAGTTATTAAGTTTAGTTTACCATATAATCATAATTTTGTGTTAAACTAAAAATAAGAATAGGAACGGAGGTACTTGAAATGAAAAAACAGTATACCTGACATCAAAACAAGATGAATTAAAACTACATGTACTGCTTATGGAACCAGAACAATCTCCAAAGGGAATCGTACAGATCTGCCACGGTATGGCAGAACATAAAGAACGCTATGAGCCTTTAATGCAAATGTTGTGTAACAATGGCTATATCAGTGTGATCCATGATCATAGAGGTCATGGTAAGAGTGTCAAAAATGCGTCAGACCTTGGGTATTTTTATGATGACAGTGGAAAAGCGATCATAGAAGATGCTCATCAGGTAACAACATGGATGAAAGAACGATATGGGGAAGAACTTCCATACCATTTGTTCGGACATAGTATGGGATCTTTGGTGGTTCGTTGTTATCTGAAAAAATATGATGATGAGCTGGACTCTCTGATCGTATGTGGAAGTCCAAGTGAAAATAAAGCAGCAAAGGCAGCAGAATTTCTTGCAAAAACTGCTTGTAAAATGGGAGCACACAAAAAAGGAAAGTTCTTTCAGAAGATGGCATTTGGCTTATATGGAAAGGCATTAGGAGAAGATGAATCCGAAAATGGCTGGATCAGTTATAACAAAGAAAATGTAAAAGCTTATGATGAAAATCCATTGGATGGATTCGTATTTAGTAATAATGGATTTTTAAATCTGTTTTTACTAATGGATGAAACTTACAACAAAAAAGGATGGCAGGTAAAACATCCGTCACTTCCGATCTTGTTTATCGCAGGAGCAGATGATCCATGCATTGGTTCAAAGAAACAGTATGCACAGGCAATGACAACTTAAAAAAGCGAGGGTATAATCAGGTACGTGGAATGTTATTTTTAAATCGGAGACATGAGATCTTAAATGAAGATGATGTAGAGAAAGTTTATGATGCGGTATTGCATTTCTTAGAACAGCATTCCAAAAAGAGATGACTGATAGTAACTAGGGAGATAAGAAAGAGCGTGATAAACTAGAAGCAAGATCATGAAAGGGGAGGAAAGTTCGTGGGAAAATGGTTTCGTCAGATATTGCAGGGAGAACATTCACTGTTTCGGTTATCCCTTCCATTTCGGGTAAGATTATTTAATGTGCTTGCATTAGTTGGTGGAATGATCAGTCTGATCAATGGGATTTCATCATATGCGAATAATCAGGATAGTGTGATTCTAGGATTGAATTTTGGGATTGCAGTGTTGTCTTTCGTGTTGTTGTTTTATGCATACAAAAGTGGCAGATATCAGTTTTGTTATGTTGTTACGATCATTACGATCTTTCTTGTGATGTTCCCATATTTATTTTTTAAATCCGGCGGTTACAAAGGAGGGATGGTCTCTTTTTATATTTTTGGAATCTTATTTACAGTCTTTATGTTGGAAGGAAAGGCAATGTTTTTACAGCATTTACGGAAATGGTCGTATATATAGCAACGATCATGATCGCCTATCAAAATCCGCAGATGGTTGTATGGTTCTCCTCTGAAAAAGAAGTTGTGATGGATCTGTTGATAGGATTTTGTGCATCTAGTATTTCGGTGGCAGCAGTGATGTATCTGCATTTTCGGATGTACAACAAACAACAAGAAATCTTAGAAGAAGCAAGGATCGAAGCACAGTCAGCGAACAAGGCAAAGAGTGCATTTCTTGCTAATATGAGTCATGAGATCCGGACTCCGATCAATGTAATGCTTGGAATGAACGAGATGATTCTTAGAGAAAGTGAAAGCAAAGAAATCCGCCAATATGCAAAAAGCATTGAACGTTCTGGAGGTTATCTGATCTCATTGATCAATAATATTCTGGATATTTCAAGGATCGAATCCGGAAAAATGGAGATTGAAGAAGGAAAATATGAACTCAGGCAGCTACTTGATGAAGTGATGTAGGACGGATTTTGCGGACATTCAAAATAAAAAAGAATGTGGAGGTAACAGACAATGGCAAAGACAATTTTTGAGGAAATGGGCGGCAAATACGAAAGGCAAGGCGATTATTTAATACCGTGCTTAACTGTACCCGCCGAAGAAGAACAGCCGATAGGCATCTGGGGACAGCGGCATTTGGATTATCTGAAGCATCACTGCAAAGTTACATACACCAATCTTCTTACAAGCGGCAGACTTAACGCTTACCTTGCCGACATTGACAGACAGGCACAGGAACGCTTTGAAAGGCTCATAGAGGGTATGAAACAGGCACAGGGCATAACGGAACAGCTAAAGGCAGAAAACGCCTTAGAATGGACAGGATGCCTCAATAACATAAGGGCTTG
>ENA-OQCS01000716-OQCS01000716.1-human-gut-metagenome-genome-assembly--contig:-NODE-716-length-18413-cov-2.568796_pt1 | contig 18413 bp, 26 predicted proteins | sample MGYA00242757_ERZ504575 | MGnify/ENA primary metagenome ERZ504575 (study PRJEB26092, sample SAMD00036297) | human gut metagenome | host: Homo sapiens | study: EMG produced TPA metagenomics assembly of... | reverse complement strand
CTACGATCTTGGGAACTGCCTCCATGACTACTTCTTCTTTCAGGATATCCCTGGTCACCTCTCTGTCATTCAGATAGGATACGTCTGCCACCACGCGGCGGAAGCCCGCGGAAGGCTGCTGTAAGATCTTGGTCTGTGTCGTATACCAGGAATCGTTATCCACATAGATTACATCTGCATCGTAGATTTCTTCGTAGTAATTCTGTTCCATGCGCTCCACAGACAGCTCGGGCTCCGGCACGGTGATGATCAGCTTGTCCCCCACACGGATCGTGGAATTCTCATCCGTCAGCGTCTCACTGTTCATGGCAATGATCTGATCAATGGGAATGTTGACTTTAATGGAGATCTCGGACAGGGTATCTCCACTGACCACCTCATATTCACCGGGAGTCTCCTGATCCTTGATCACATCCTCGATTGCCTGATCCAACGGCGTCAGCATATTCTCCGGAAGATAGGTCTCCACGATCTCTACCTTCTCCGCAAAATCCATGGTCATCAGACCCAGCTCGTAGTCCTCGAAATCCTTTTCTTCCTGTTGATCTGCCTGGGCGCCGGCCTGATCCAGGGCTGTCTGTACACCACCTGCATAGATGGCTTCTTCCTTCTGCTCTTCCTGTGCGGTCAGTTCCTGACGATTCACCACTTCTGTGGTAAGCACATTGAATTCCTTCTGTGCATCATGCGTCAGTTCCACACTGAATTTTTCTTCCGAATCATATTTGTCCACTGCTGCCTGCAGCAGAGATTTCACCTCGTCCACACTGGACAGGTTAACCATGTATTCATTTACCTTCATAGTATAAGATCTGTGGGATGTCTCACGGATACTGCTCTCCAGCTCACGCTCCATGGCTGCCAGCATGGTATCTTCCCCTGTCAGTGTGCCCCACAAAGCTTCTTCGCCCACAAGCTTCAGATCTGCGTCTATAAAAATCATATCCTCGCTCTGGGAAGCGATATTTCTTCTGGCTTCCTGTAAAAGCTGTTCGGCTCTGTCCGCTTCGCCTACGGTTCCGATCTCCGTTCCGTTCAAAAATACATGAAAGTAATTTTCTCCGGTCTTCTCAAACACTGTATATCCTTTTAGGAAAAAAAGACTCACAAAAATAGTTACCAGCGTGGTTTTCACATATGTATATTTTACTCTCTTTGAGTAAGATGTCAGTTTCTTCATGGATTCCTTCTCAATCTATTGTATCTATATCAGTATGTCCACATAGGACTTTTTTATGCCGATCTGTTGTAATAACTTTGTAACATATAGATTCTATCAGCATTTATATGCCTTGTAAAGCAAGAATATCTGTTCGATTTATATGTTTTCCGCCGACGTATTCTATGCTATACTAACTATATTGGAAAAAGTTTGCAGAGAGGAGCTGCCTATGCCGGACCGCGATCACCTTATTTTTCATATTGATGTTAATTCCGCCTTTTTAAGCTGGACGGCACTGGAGCGTCTGGCGCAGGGAGATTCCGTGGATCTGCGCACCATTCCCGCCATTGTGGGGGGCGATACTTCCACCAGACATGGCGTCGTACTGGCCAAATCCATCCCCGCCAAGGCCTCGGTATCACTACGGGGGAGCCTGTGGTCAACGCCCTGCGGAAATGTCCTCATCTGGTCATGGCCTCTCCGGATCATTCCATGTACCGCGAAAAAGCCGGCTGCTCATGGAACATCTGTCGGGTATCTGCCCGGACATTGAACAGGTCAGCATTGATGAATGTTATATGGATTATTCCCCGATCGCGGCGCAGTATTCCTCTCCGGAAGCTGCCGCTGCTTACATTCGTGATTCTGTGCGGGAAAAATTTCATTTTACTGTAAATGTTGGGATTTCGGACCGAAAGGTCCTGGCCAAGATGGCTTCGGATTTTCAAAAACCGGATAAGACACATACCTTATATCAGGAAGAGATCCCGGAAAAGATGTGCCGCTTCCCGTCTCTACCTGTTCACCTGCGGACACTCCAGTGCGGAAACCCTTCGGAAACTGGGGATCCTCACCATAGGTGACCTGGCGAAAACAGACCCTGTTATTTTGGAATCGCATCTCAAAAGCCACGGCCGTAGTCTGTGGAAATATGCCAATGGCATAGACGATTCCGTTGTGGCACTCGTTCCTTCCAAAGCAAAAGGGATCGGCAATTCCACCACGTTAAGCAGTGATGCTCTGACGGAAGAGGACGCACGTAAGGTATTACTGTCCCTCTGTGAATCCGTGGGGCAGCGCCTGCGCTCCTCCCATCAGCTGGCAGGCCAGGTATGTACCGAGATCCGCTACAGCGATTTTCGCAATGTTTCTCACCAGATGCCCCTGGCCGTCCCTACCGCCTCTCCGGATCTGTTGTTGGAAAGCGCCGTTTCCCTATTCGGCGAACTGTGGGACGGAACTCCCATCCGGCTGTTGGGCGTACGCACCTCCAAGCTGGTACCCGAGGATGAACCGGTCCAGCTCAGTCTGTTTGATTACACCACACCACGCTCTGAGAAACAGCAGAAGCTGGATGCTGCTCTGGATGATATCCGTGCAAAATACGGAAAGGATGCTGTAAAACGTGGAAGTTTTGTTTAATGCTGTGTGGTGATGATCATATTGCATACCGCTTTCTCTTCACCGGCATTGCGGTATACATGTTTTCTGTCACATGCAAAATAGAGTGAGCTTCCCCTTTTCACATGAAAACTCTGATCGTCCAGTATAAGTTCGATCTCACCGGATACTACCGTCAGATACTCCCATGTCTGTTCTCCGTAGGTTCACTCTCCATCTGTGCTTTTCCGTCCAGTTCTCCCTGATAGATTTCAAAATTCCTGCCGGCATCAAACGGAAGCATCACATAGATCCGGTACTGGCCTTCCTTTTCCTTGAAGACCGGTGCCTCCTCCGGAGAGGGCATGACCATGATCTCTTTTCTGTCATAGATCAGCTGCTCGAAAGGCACCTTCAAACCCTCCACGATTTTTCCTATAGTGGACACCGTGGGATTGGTTTTTCCCCGTTCGATCTGTCCCAGCATGCTTTTACTCACTCCGGTGCGTTCTGCCAGCATATCCAGACTCATATTTTTGGACTTACGAATTCTTTTAAGATTCAATGCTATGTTTTTATCCAACTGTGTCATACACTCACCCAGACTTTCCGCATAAAAAAAGCACCAGACGCCTGTCTGATGCTACTTCTTCGTAGTAAATAAATATTTATGTTTATGATATCCGACTTGGTGCCAACGTCAAGTTCTTTTTTTCCGGACACTGTACCCGAAGGTGCCCAATAATTCTCCGCAGCCAAAGTAGATCCATGGGATACATGATCGGTTCCGCCTGTTCCAGATGGAACTTGTGGTTCTCGTCCATATATTTTTCGTCAGCATGAACAGCTACCACATCCGCCAGAAACATATCATGAGATCCCAACGGCATGATCTGGCGTACCTTGCATTCGATGTTCACGGGACTCTCGCCGATCATCGGCGCTTTCACCACGGATGCAGGGACTGCCGTAAGCTTCATCTCTTTAAATTTATCCACATCCCGTCCACTTCTGACACCGCAGTAGTCCGTGGCGTAGACCAGTTCCTTCGTAGTCAGATTGATCACAAACTCTCCGGTCTCCTTCAGAATCGGATAGGAATATCGCTCCGGACGCACGGAGATCGATACCATGGGCGGATTGGTACATACTGTTCCCACCCAGGCCAGGGTGATAATGTTGGGATGCCCCTCCTGATCCGCCAGACTTACCATGACCGCCGGCAGCGGATATAACATATTGCCCGGCTTCCAAAGTTCTTTACCCATAGTTAACCTCGTTTCCGTATTTCCTAGAAGATATGAAGAATATTCAATACATGCAGTACAATATCTGCCGCAGCTACCAACAGTGCAGCGATCGATACTCCCAGCACTCCGTTTAATTTACCGTTCAGGCTTTCTTTGATCTTGCCTGCGATCGCTTCGGTCTGCTTCTCATTTTCCTCCACCACAGCCGCCTGCACATTGCGGTATACCTTTACGCATTCCTTATGGACGTTCTCATCACTTCCGTCCAGTTTCTCATCCAGATGTTTGCGCAATTCCTCCAGTTCTTCCGTGTTCTGTCGGATCTCCTCCAGCTTTGTGGTATATTCCTGCTGCAGCTCCTGCAGCTTTTCCGTATTCTCCTGCTGCATCTTGCGAATGCAGCTACGCTTTCCTCGGAAAGCTTTGTCACCTCCGGAGCAATCGTCTCGGACATCAGTGTCTCCATCGCATGATTGACTGCTCTCAGTTCCTTATTGACCTGCTGCATCTGCGCCAGGCATTCGTCATATTCCCGTAGCTGATTCTTCAGCTGATTCATTTCCTCTGCATCCGCTGCGGAGTTGGCCTTGATCATCTCCTGGGCATTCAGCTTTTGCGCAAGTTTATCCATAAAAGTATCCATCCATTTTCCTCCAAACATATTCGTCCCTCATGTGAACCTTTTTCCGTTTCAACTGCTCCTATTTTACCATGTTTCTCCCACGGTTACAACCAAAACCCCAGGAATACTGCGTTTTCAAAGCATGTTCGTTTTTATGCAATTTGTACAATTTGTTTTTCTGTTTCTGTGCTTTTTCGTAAAATTCACCGAGTTTTCACATCATGTTCATAATTTGTTCATAATCGATTGGTATACTTTAATTACGGTCAAGGAAGAGATAAGACTTCCGGATAACAAAGCATATAAGATAAATTTTTTCATAATAGCCCAGGCGCCGAAAGGTGTCTGGGCACTCCTCATTTTATGGGGGGTGCATGTCACCAGCGGAAGCTTTTGCATTATTTGGATGTTCCGCTATTTAATTGTTTTTCCTCTTCTCTCTTTTTGCTGATCGCCAGGATCTCTTCGTTCAGAGACAGCATCCTTGCATCCAGATCCGATACCATGCGCGCACATTCTACCAGTCGTTTTTGATATTCTCCGGTGCATCTCCTTCGAATTTGTAATGAATCTTATGCTCCAGACTGGCCCAGAAATCCATGGCTACCGTACGGATCTGTACTTCTACCTTCGTATCCACTGTACGATCCGACAAATATACAGGTATGCTTACGATCATGTGATAGCTTTTGTAACCGCTGGCCTTGGGATAAGTAATGTAATCTTTCACAGCGATCACCTTAATATCTCTCTGATCCCGGATCATGTCCGCGATCCGGTAGATATCGGACGTAAAAGAACAAATAATGCGGATTCCCGCAATGTCATTTATGTACTTTACCATATTATCTATCGTAGATCCTGTCCGTAACGTTTCAATTTCTTGACAATACTTTCGGGTGTCTTGATCCGTGCCTTAATATGTTCGATCGGATTGTACTGATGTACATGCTGGAATTCATCATTCAGGATCTGCATCTTCGTCTCCATCTGACGCAGCGCCGCACTGTATACCAGCGTAACCTCCTTCCAGCTATCAATTCCATCCCCATTTTCAACCTTAAACTCCATATTCCCTCTCAATCTCTTCTGTCACAGAAGGCTCTGCGACCATTTTGTCATATTTCTTACTTTCGTAGACGCTTTTCCGTCACGAAAATTCTGTATTCGTATGCTACACTTATGATAAGTATAGCATACCTCCTTTTAAAAATGTATAATTTTAACAAAACCTTTATCATTTTTAAGATTGATTGGGCAGTTTTATTGCTTTTTACTTGCAGGTAATTCTTCTTGCGATTATAATCTATAAGCAAAGAATCCTTTGTACCACCATTTCTTAATGATAAGTTTATAAGGAGATTTTCCATGTTTCGTCTGTGGGCTAAAATATTTCAAAATAATCATATGCTGAAGGATATTTGTATCGAGGACGGCAGCGATGATACCCGTACCCATAAGTTTTTCACTCTCTGGACGAAGTCTGCCATCAGTTTGATCTTGGTACGCCCATCTGGCTGAATCTGAACATTTCTGATTTCAAACGGCATAACAAGACCCGTTTTACCCAGGACAGTTTTGTGGAATCTATTGATTTCGACTATCTGGAAATACAGGTAATCGAAGAAGACTGATAATTGCTATTGACTTTTCCTTTTTTCTGCGGTAGTATTTGCTTTGTTAGATGTAGTATTGAATACTACGTGTAGAAGTTTACAAAAGCGCGTGTTGTTATTCTGATGAATAATACATCTGTTTTGCGGATAGAATGTTCTAAAAAGGAGGAGTATATTATGCAGATCACAATCAGAGAACCCGGAAGTGCCATTACACATTTTATTGCCATGATGATGGCTGTTTTCGCAACTGTTCCGCTGTTAGTCAAGGCCGGAATCCACTCCGGATGGGAAAATTTCCTGGCGATGGCGATCTTTATGGGAAGTATGATCCTGTTGTACGGCGCCAGTGCACCTATCATTCCGTAGACCTCACCGGAAGAAGTCTGCGTGTCTTTCGTAAACTGGACCACATGATGATCTTCGTACTGATCGCCGGATCCTATACTCCGGTATGTCTGATCGTGCTTGGTGGAAAATTAGGTTATACCCTGCTTGCCCTAGTGTGGGGTATCGCCGCTGTCGGCATGCTGGTAAAAGCCTGCTGGATCACCTGTCCCAAATGGTTTTCTTCCGTGATCTATATTGCCATGGGTGGGTATGTGTTCTGGTATTCGGACCTTTGCTTAAGACCCTGTCAGCGCCTGCGTTCCTGTGGCTGCTGGCGGGCGGCATCATCTACACCGTTGGCGGTGTCATCTATGCCTGAAGCTGCCGATCTTCAATGCAAAGCATAAGTTCTTCGGCTCCCACGAAGTATTCCATTTATTTGTCATGGGCGGAAGTATCTGCCACTTTATCTTCATGTATCTGTATGTCGCATGATCTCAGTAATGTGACCGCTATACAAAAAGAAGACCGTGTGGTATTTTACCATACGGTCTTCTAAGTTTTACTTATTCTTCGTATCCGTTGGGATTGTTCTTCTGCCATCTCCAGGAATCTTCACACATTTCCTTGATGCCGTTCTCCGCTTTCCAACCAAGCTCCTTCTCTGCCAGAGAAGCATCGGAATAGCAGGTAGCGATATCGCCTGCACGACGGGGCTTGATCACATAGGGAATCTTCACACCGGTAGCTGCTTCAAAGTTCTTCACAATATCCAGAACGCTGTAGCCTACGCCGTTCCCAGGTTGTAGATCTTCAGTCCTGCATTCTCCTCGATCTTCTTCAGAGCCTTCACATGACCCTTTGCCAGGTCTACTACGTGAATGTAATCACGCACGCCGGTTCCGTCGGGGGTATCATAATCATCACCGAAGACACCCAGCTCTTTCAGCTTGCCAACTGCCACCTGTGTGATGTAAGGCATCAGGTTGTTGGGGATACCATTGGGGTTCTCACCGATGGTGCCGCTCTTGTGTGCTCCGATCGGGTTGAAGTAACGAAGCAGGATCACGTTCCATTCGGGATCTGCCTTCTGGATATCGGTCAGGATCTGCTCCAGCATGGATTTGGTCCAGCCGTAAGGGTTGGTGCACTGTCCCTTGGGGCATTCCTCTGTGATGGGGACAAATGCGGGATTACCATATACGGTAGCGCTGGAAGAGAAGATGATGCTCTTCACACCGTGTTTTCTCATAACATCTACCAGAGTCAATGTACCTGCAATATTGTTCTCGTAATATTCCCAGGCTTCTGTACGGACTCGCCGACTGCCTCAGTCCTGCAAATGAATAACTGCATCGATCTGCTCCTTGCTAAAGATCTCCTCCAGTGCTTCACGATCCAGAATGTCTGCCTTATAAAAAGGAACCTTTTTGCCGGTGATGGCTTCTACTCTGGGGATCACTTTCTCACTTGCATTGCAGAGATTATCCAATACAACAACATCATAGCCTGCCTGCTGTAATTCCACTACGGTATGACTGCCGATGAATCCGGCACCACCTGTTACCAAAATTCTCATACTCTCTCCTATCCGCCGCATACCGGACAATACCATTTGTTCACTGCTGCGACCGCACGATCTCTCATCTATCAGATCCGGATGAGATTATTTCTTCGTTTCTTACAGTATCAGATTACTGTAATTCTGTTGTTTCCTCAATAACCTTATGTTGTGAAAAGCTGTCGAAATGTTTACAGCACAACGCCATTCTCAACGAGCAGTTCTCTTGCACTCTCCACCGAATCCACACCGGTTTTATTCTTGATGGGGGCGAATTCTTTTCTTCTGACTACCTCGAAGGGCAGGCAGCTGTCCATCTGGTGGATCATATCCAGTACCAGGCTCTCGAATTTGTAGCCGTTGGGAGTCTCCGGCTTCACCGGTTCTCCGTTCTCATCCAGATACGGGATCTTTTTCTCTACGATGTGCAGGGGCATTTTTTCTTCCATGATCTTCTCCAGGTCCTGTACTTTGAAGAGATAATTCAGAATAACTCCGTAGTTATACGCGGGTTCGCCCTTCTCATCCTTCGCATTCATCAGTTCATCGGTCAGCTCATAGTACTCCACGATGGAAGGTCTGCCGTCCTCTAAGCACATAACGCCTACTTTTCATCCGGCGCATTCTTGCGGACCACCTTGGAGCCTACGACACAGCCTCTCTGGATCGTAGCACCGATAAAGCAGGGATCCGCGATACGCTGCAGGACGTTGTCCACGGCAAATACATTCAGCCATTCAATTCCCTCGTTATGTACGATATCCAGCATGCCGTTATTTTTCATGGAAATGAACCAGCCGCCGTTGCCGTTGGGAGAGGTGGACAACTTGCCCTTCTCCTCCAGATAAATCTTACCATCGTAATCGGTAGCCGCCGCCATCTCCTGCTTGAAAAAGTGCACATACTCCGCCTTGTATCCGAAATAGTCATGCTCCTGTAAAAAGGCGATGGTGGCATCATTATTCTTATCACTGGTCATCACAAACAGATGGATCCATGCATCTGCCTGATGTACGACTTCCAGCAGATTATTGATCAGACACTCAAAAATATACAGTTCATGGGTCAGTCCCACATTGTACATTCCCTTGGGATTGTCAGAGCCTAATCTGGTACCCATACCGCCTGCTAACAGAACCGCTGCTACCTTCCCCTGACGGATCGTCTCGATACCGGTTGCCGTGAAATTCTCTCTGTTTGCCTCGATCTCATCTAACTGCATTGCAGCAAGCGGAGTGATCACTCCTTTTTTCGCCAGATCCTCCTTGTGCTTACAAGCTTCCAAAATGCTCATATCTGTAGCCTCGATCTGATCCAGAATCCCCCGCTTCTCTTCTTCGGTAAGTTCCCCGTAATACTTCAGAACATGTTCCTGACCATACTTTGCAAGCTTCTCCTTAGCCTGTTCCAGTGTCATACTCATATTCTACCTCCCATTTTCTTAAACTGTCATTTGTCAGCAACAGTCAATTTTTCTCTATTATACTTGATATTCCCTACTATTGCAAACCTTACTCCCGGGATCGTTTCCACCCGTTAAGATTCTGTAAATGTGTTGCAAAGATTCTGTAAATAACCCGACAAAATAGTGTTAAGGGTCTGGCAAAACTATTCACCCGGGGAGATCTGTTTACTATAATACGGTATGTGAGGTTTTTTAAAAGCTTCATCGAATGCTTTGCAGAATGACAGAAAGTTGAGGAATTCATTATGAATATTGGAATTTTAATCATTGCAATCGTAGGCGGTGCTACCGGACTTTTATCCACAGCATATCTGGCAATCAGTTTCCCTGCTGTGCTCCTGTGGAAACTCTATCGCAGGGTGGTCCACAGAATTCCTCTCACCCAATAAGCTAACTACAAACACTTCCCTCTAAAAAGGACCCGGAAGCTTTCGCCCGGGTCCCTTGTCGTATTCACGTATTCTGTTTTACTCCTGCACCGGGTCCCAATTTTCATCCACCAAGGTCGCAGTTACTGTAATTCCCTCCGGTGCATTTTCTGCACAGATCACCAGATAGAACATCTCCTCTTCTTCATCCACGGTATATTCTGAAGGATCCTCGATCTTATATACAGCAAATCCTTCCGGATACTGCTGTAGCTCGATAAATCCACTCTCTAAAAGGGCTTCGTAATAAGCTTCTTTTACTGCCTCGCTGTCTCCGCAGGCATAGGTCTTCGCGGAAGCAAATATGCCTTCCTCACTGTTCGTCTCCGCAAGGCCTTCCAGCACGTCATCCGGATATACAATATCCTGCTTCACGGCTTCCAGGTATTCTGATGACCTGCCGATGCTCTGCCAGATCTCCAGGGTTTCTTTTCCGTCCTCGGAATAGATCATAAGCACCAGGCTGAAAGCCAGGATAATTCCGTAGATGCCCAGGCTGCTGCCAGTATTTTGGCATAGGGGTTCTCCGGCTGTCCCAGATTCGTATAGGATGTGATGATCCAACCGAAATTACGATAATCCACTGCTGCATTACAGTAGTCACATACTCCGCCGCCTAAGATATCCACACTGCCACCGCAGTTCGGGCATTTATATTCCGAAGTGCCTTGCCATGCTGTGTCACGATCTCCTGTCTGCCTTCCAGTTCCAGCCGCAGTTTCTCATAGCGGTTGCGAATTTTACTACCCGTATCCTGCGTCAGGCGCATTTTCACTTCCACGCTCAGCCTGTACCGGTCCTCCACCGCTTCCGCTTTCAAAAAACGTACGCCGCAGATACAGCAATCCACCACATTCTGATACCGCTCCACAGTACCTGTCAGATCACAGACCGCGAAAAAGCGCACCTGCTCTGCGGTATCTGCCATGTGGATCATCCGTAGCTGGTACTCCAGATTCTGTAGGAAATTACCTGTGGAAAATTGGGGGATCAGTGCCTTTACTTTTGACTCGTCCTGAATTTTCGGTTTTCTATGTTTCTCCATTACAACAATCATTACTACGAATATGATCGCCATGAAAAACAAAGAACGGAAAAACACCGGGCAAATCCGATACCAAGCATCATTGCCGCTGCCGCTTTGACCGCGTTATAACCATTTCTCCCCAAAGCCAGCAGTAAAAACATAATGCCGCCCGCACAGATTGCCAGCAGTGCAAGGGCAACCGCTACGATTCCTACCGTCACTCCGGCTTTGATAAAGTTGGAAATGCTTTTCTGCCTTGCGTCCTCTTCCAGTGAGAATCCGGATACCTTCGTCTCGAAATCACTGACCAGAAACTTTGCTCCACAGGCATCACAGCCATCGATATAGCTGGATAATTTTCCTTCATGACCGCAGTTTGGGCAGATCGCCATATCCCCCTGCACATCCGCTTTCAAAAAATTGGCTTCCACGATCTCCGGTGTCTTCAGGGTCGCGATTTTTTTCCCTTTACGGTAATAGGTACGTCTCATCTTCACAGCTTTGGTCCGATGGCAGGTGTAATCATAGCCGTCCTTTTTCGGGCCATCGTAATCCGCCGGTCGCACCGGTTCCTGCATCTCCATATCCACCGTCAGGTCCCGCTGCTGTAATCTTTTCCCACTTAAGCAAAGGCTCTGCCAGAAGGGCTGTGTCGTCTGTTCCATCAGGTGCTGCTCTGCTTTTGCATTCCCTTGATAGAAGGCTTTCAGTTCCCCGTAAAAGTCTTCTGTCCGTCCTTCGATCTCTCTCCGTGCATCATTCAAAAAATCTGTTGCCATCGTATTCTCCCCTCACAAATGTAATACGTGATATGCATTCATTATATAAGGTGTCATCAGCCATTTCAAGATATTTTCCCGTACAGAAGCTATTGCCTGCCCGAACAGCTAGTGCTGATGGAGATATTTTTCTCTGGTAGCCAGTCCGCCCCGGATATGTCGTTCAGACTTGTTGATATCCAGAACCTTTCTTGCCTGCTTCGCCAACGACGGATTCACCTGCACCAGCCGCTCCGTCACGTCCTTATGTACTGTGCTTTTCGAGATGCCGAACGCCTTCGCTGTCTGTCTGACTGTGGCGTTGTGGTCGATGATATAGCCTGCTATCCCAATAGCTCGTTCTTCAATATAGTCTTTCAAAGGAAAACCCCTCAGGATACTTTTTTACAGTGTATGAAAGTATCTGAGGGGTTATGATAGGGATTGGCACTACTTCAGAAGTTTTTGCATCCCCATATCATCCGCTTATTCACAATTATTTTTTCATCGTTCTTGACAGATAAACAGCTTCTTGCTGCTATCCCGGATGAGAAATGGATTTTCAGCATGATTAACATGATTAATATGCGGCTTCCGCAAGTCTCTCATATGCTCTTGTCTGAACCTCCATATAGTACGCAAATTCTGCATCATTCAGATCCTCGCCGCCCCACTGGTCAAATTTCTTAATGAAATCACAATACTCATTCATAAATGCCTCATAGCTGTCCATTGCCTCTTTAAAATCTTTACACATTCCATCCTCTCCGACAGTAGAAGTATCTGAATCCATGGCAGGCTGCTGTTCTTCGGTTTCTGACTCTGTGGCAATTTCTTCTGTCCTGGATTCTGCTACAGTTTCTTCCACTTCCTGCTTCGCAGTCTCTTCTGTCACATTTTCTGTTCCTGCTGCCGCTTCTGCGCCTTTTTGGGGTTCATCAATGCGGATCAGCATGATATTATTGCCTTCATAGCTCAGAGATAATTAATAGCCGTCTTCATTATAAGCCCTATAATAGTTTTCTCCCTTATCATAATCAACATCAAAGCCATAGTAGGAACAGTCTGTTACATATTCCTCATACTCTTCCCTAGTGGTATCTCCCACATACACAGAGAAGTTCTTATCATGCTCATAGTTGAATTTACCTGTTGTGGAAGAAGGTTCCGGCAGAAGATATCCTGCGGTTCCGGAATTACATCCTTTAATACGATCGATTTCCTCCTGTAATGTTGCGTTTTTGCGCTCTGTTTTATTTTCTCTTATTTGGTAGAATCAAGTTGTGTCAACGATCCGTTATAGGATATGGGATCATCCAGGACATCAACTACAACTCACTACACTTATTATATAGTCAACGGAAGACACCTTTTTCAATAAGGTTATCTTTATTCATAGCTTCTTTCGACAGTCTGGCAATCATCTGATTTGCCCTTTCAATCAGTTCAGCCATTTCCGTCTTCATTTGATTTGTGCAATTCTCATTTCAGCATCCTTGTCATACAGTAAATGTCCATACTTATTTCGACCTGACGCTGTTACAAGTCCTGCCTTTTCATACCCTTGCAGTGCCCTTCTGGATACCCCAAGGGTTTCACAGATTTCCCGTGCGTAATTATGTTTTCTAATATATTTATTCACTTTTTTCATTTTTACAATATCGCAATCGCATATCATATTATTACCGTCATTATTCTTCCCACTGTCATACTGATTCATGCTCTTAACCATCTCTACATCTGGCTGCAAAGAAACGTGCGCCGCCGGCACACTATAAAAAACAGCCATTACGAAAACACCTTATCTGGTATTTTCATAATAGCTGTTTTTATCTGTACTTCTGTTTTCTAACACCAAAAACTTTCAAATAGTGCCTAACTATAGACATATACTATTTGAAAATCTGCATCAATAGTACTCCCTCAGAGAATCAGGTAGTTCCCCTCTCTACCAACGTTACCGGAAACACGGTCTTTGATGGCATCATCTTCCCCATGTCAATCTGGGAAATAGTGAGAACAGCCATTTCTGTCATCTGTTCAATCGGCTGATGAATACTAGTCAGTCCCGGACTGGTAAGCTGGGCAATATTAACATCATCGAAGCAACGATCTTCAATTCCTCCGGCACTTTTATTCCAAGATGGCTGCATACCTGAAGTACATGTGCCCCAATCACATCCGAGCTGGCAAATACACCGTCTACATCAGGATGCTCTGTAAGGGCTTTTCGCACAAATTCATAGTATTCCATGGAATCAAAAAGCTGTTCATCGGTTACCATAACGACTTGTCTGTATGTGTACTCTCACAGGTATTTCGAAATGCAACCTCTCTGTCATCAGCAGGCATATGGACATCATTCCGGCACTCATTCCTCCAATATACATCAGCTTATGGCAGCCCTTATTAATAAGAAGTTCCGTAGCCATCACACCACCTTGATAGTTATCGCATTCAATTCCTAAAGTTCCCTCATCCATGAACGTTCCAGAGTGATTAAAGGAAAATTCAGTCCTTTGAACTTTTCAGTTTCAAGCTTCCGCTGCAGAGCACCACGCCTGCCACCCTGCTTCCCTTACACATATCAATGCATTTCTCTTCCTGTTCTTCTCTGTTTCTGGATACAAATAGCATAATACGGTATCCCAGCTTCGCAGCTTCACGTTCCAAGCATCCCAAAATTTTGGCAAAATAAGGATGTTCTACATTAGGTAGAACGATTCCAATGATATTACTCTTCTGCTTAGCCAGAGTACGCGCTGTCTCATTCGGTTGATAATTCAGTTCTTTCATCACCCGATATACCTTCTCCCTTGTCTTAGGACTGATATATCCTCGGTTATTCAGCACTCTAGAGACAGTTCCCACTGTCAATCCAGACGCCTCCGCTACATCCTTAAGTGTCGCCATATGTGCATCTCTCCTCGTAGAATGGTCTTCAAATCATTTTAGCAGATAACCGCAACAGATGTCTATCATTGATTCATGAATTTGATACCTTCTTCATTAAAAATAGCTAAAGCAAAAAAACTGATTCCTCGATTCTTTTTTGCTTTATTTTCTTACTTTATTTTTTATTAACTGCTTTTAGCAGCTTAACATACGGATATGGGATTCGATTGTGAAGTCCTTCGTTTCGCCATCATCCAGATAGTACTCGTACGGTTTTATCTCTTCTCCAAAAGAATACAGCTTCAAGTCTTCAAAATCAACATCTTCGACACACTTTCCTCCTCTTGCCACCGGGAACAGATATCCTTCTCTTAGGAAACATGCACGGTTCCCATTGGCATTTCCACATACGAAAAGCCTTTTTCGTATACTTTTCCTTCTTCCACAATACCATTTTTGAAAATGAGCTGCTTCATTCTTTCCGGAAAATAAACGACTCTTCCTGTTACATTCTGTTCACAGACCGGTGCCACCATGACATTTTCTCCAATGAAAAGCTGATCCTCCACCTGTCTTGCCGTACAACGCCTTTTCCTTGTCCATTTTCAATAAATGTAGCAAGTGTGGTATTGATTTCCTTTCCAAATAACAAAAAATGATTAGGGCAATCCGAAACTCAATCGTCTATTTTTCATAGAGAACACTGGCCGTCCTCATAGCGTTATTCTATTTTTATCATACGGTAGCCCACACCAATATGTGTTTGAATATATTGTGGAGACGCCTCTGTTGGCTCCAGTTTTTTTCGCAATGTTGCCATAAATACTCGCAGCGAAGCCACATCGTTATCTCAACTGCGGCCCCAGATATTTTGTTTGATAAAGGTATGGGTCAGTACCTTGCCGACATTCTTGGATAGCAGACACAACAGCTTATACTCAATAGGTGTCAGGTGAAGTTCGTTTTCATCCAGATAAGCGCATCCCCCGGCATAATCCACTTTCAACTTACCATTCACAAATACAGAACTGGCAGTAAACATCTCTGCCGTCATCAGAGAGAGTCTTCGCTGCGTCACCCGAAGTCGTGCCAGCAGTCCTTCTACCGAAAAGGGCTTTGTCAAATAATCGTCCGCTCCGGCATCCAGCGCCTTGATTTTATCGTTATCCTCGCTTCGGGCGCTGATTACAATAATCGGAACATTGGACCAAGAGCGAACCGTTTGAATGACTTGAACGCCATCCATATCCGGCAAGCCCAAATCCAGTAAGGTGATTTCAGGATTGTGCGATGTGGCCTCCATAATGGCTGCCGAGCCATTAGGTGCTACCACATAACGATAATCATTTGTTTTTAAAGTGGTCGTAATGAGATTTCGTACAGACGGGTCATCCTCAACCACTAATATCAAAGGTTTATTCATGAAGTTCTACCTCCCTGCAGGTAATGTAAATGTGAACACAGTGCCATTTGGCTGATGTAAAATTGCTCTCTGTGAATGCTTGCATTCATACAGAACAGCAATTTTATATGGCGAAGTAACCTCAATGAGTAAAACTTGAGCTGCGTTAGCAGCGGTTTTACGAATGAGATCTGAATAGTTACATTATAGCTTATACAAAATAAAAAAAGCAACCGGATTTGCCCGATTACTCTTAGCTTTCATTACATTTCAGATGCTTTTCAATTTCCGTTTTACGTCTGCGGTCAGTACGTCTTTCATGTATTTTTGTATTTCTTCCTGATCCGGCATGACTTTAAGAGCTCCATAACGTGTTGTAATGATGGATGCTGCTGCACTGGAAAACCGGAGCATCTGTCGAATTTCTTCTTCCTCAAGACCATCCAGTCCATGATCCAGCACAAAATTCAGTACACACCCCATAAAGGTATCTCCAGCCCCGGTTGTATCTACTGTCTTTTCCTGTACAAATGCATTCATCTGTACCTTCCTGTCATGATAGTACGCACAGCTTCCATTTCTTCCCATCGTCAGACAGATAAACGGTATCTCATATGTTGCTTTTAATATCTTCATTGCTTCATCCTGATCCCTAATTCCCGTCAGAAAAAACAGTTCCTCGTCAGATATTTTCAGGATATCACATTTTTTCAGCCCATAGTCCATTGCTTTTCTTGCTTCTTGCGGATCATTCCATAAATTGATTCGGATATTAGGATCAAATGAAATCAGCTTTCCGGCTTCTTCTGCACACTCAACAGCATAACAGGTTGCCTCTTTTGTATCTGTACTTGTAAAAGACAACGTTCCAAAATGAAAAATTTTTGACTTGGCTATATTCGCAGCAATAACTTCATCTTTCCGCAGCAGCATATCTGCACCCGGATCACGATAGAACTGGAAGCACCGGTCTCCATACGCATTTCTTGACACAAATGCCAGGGAAGTATTTGCCGCACTTGTCATCAGCAGATTGTCCGTATTAATTCCAATGTCTTCTATGGTTTCTTTTAGATATTCTCCAAAAGAATCCTTGCCGACTTTACCAATAAATGCAGTCTTTCTGCCAAGCTTCTGCAGCATGGAAAGAACATTGCATGGTGCTCCTCCTGCAGCTGCTTCATATAGGTAATTCCCATTGTCATTCAGAGCCGCCTGATTAAAATCAATCAGAAGCTCCCCTAATGCAATCACATCATATTTTGTTTCCATTTACTCATGCTCTCTTTCGCTCAGAATTATCCACATACATCCATCAATCTGTCTACTGTATTTTCCACAGACAACTATCTACCTTTTGATCTGCCTCCACGCTTATTTTCCCCGCCAGTTCCTGCAGATCGGTCTCAAAAAATATAGAAGAGTGTCTTCGTTTGCTGCTACTTCTAGAATTTCACGGTCAACAATGATTGAAAGATCGCGAAGATCTTCTTTCACTTTGCAGGAAACCCCATTTACCCAAAGAATCCCTTCCCTACGCTGATAAGAAAGCTTCTGCCCATAAATATTTACAGAAAGTAAAAAAGCTCCCTGCACCTTCAAATATAATTCCAGTGCAGCATTTCTGACAGACTCATCCTCCCATTGCTTCTGCAACTTCTCGTCACGAACAAGAATCCGCTGCTCCTTCCACTCGCGGATCACTGACTGACGCAGAATGAAGCCTTCTTCTCCTTTTATAAATGTCAGTTCCCGTGGAATCCCCATCATTCCTGTATAATACTTCTTCGGATTCTTTGTACGCAGCCAGTGCATCAGAACAACACGATCCTTCAGATCAAAATACGTCTGTCCGGCATAAGGCAGTTCATTCTGATAGGCCATACGCCCCTCATCCAGATTTGTGAACTGGAAGCCATCGAAGTCTCCTGTAAAATATTCTCCCAATGCAGTAAACAGCATCCACTTTTCCTGACCGCCTTCCACCGGAACCGGACGCAGATCAGGACATTCTCTGGTTGTCAAAAGAAAAATTCTCTGTGTCAGTTTCCAATGCTCAAGATCCTCAGAACGTAAAATAGCGTACTCATGATCCTTTAAGTAAAGTGACATGATATACCCTTTACTTTCCTCATGCCAGTATACCTTTGGGTCTCGATTTCCTCTGGTCAAATTCGGCACTATCACCTGATTTTTCTTATGAAGCGTCTCTCCGCGATCTGTACTGTAGGCAATCCTCTGGGTAAACTGTCTCCCTTCACTCCACGGACTGTCTGAGCTTCCTCCTGCCGAGGTATAAAAAAAGACAAGTGCATTTTCCGGCAATTCCAAAAGTCCCTTTTCATTGCAAAGACCGCTTCCCGAAAAAATTGTTCCATCTTCATCCGGCAGAATGGCCATCGACCGATGTTCCCAGTGTAATAAATCCTCACTGACCGCATGTCCCCAACTCATATTATCCACTTTGTGCCAAAAGCATTGTGCTGATAAAACAGGTGATAAATTCCATCCTGACAG
>ENA-OQCS01000715-OQCS01000715.1-human-gut-metagenome-genome-assembly--contig:-NODE-715-length-18420-cov-8.131744_pt1 | contig 18420 bp, 20 predicted proteins | sample MGYA00242757_ERZ504575 | MGnify/ENA primary metagenome ERZ504575 (study PRJEB26092, sample SAMD00036297) | human gut metagenome | host: Homo sapiens | study: EMG produced TPA metagenomics assembly of... | reverse complement strand
TATAGCAATCCTCTAAAATAATGCATCTTAATCCAGCCCATCAGAGTGTGAAATCCTGCGTCAGATATCTTTGCCGTGCGTCAGCACGCCTGCAGATATCTTCCTTGTCTTTCGCACGCTGCTGAACTGTCTTAAATGCATTATTTACGAGGATTGCTATAATCAAAAATCTCATTTTAGAATGATTTTTATTTATTACTCATGAAGAAAACCAGTCAGTGGAGAGGATGCGCTTGCACCTTTTTCCAGGGTTCTTCCCAGTCCGGCAAGGTATGCACTTCGTCCTGCTTCAATAGCTTTTTTAAATGCTTCAGCCATTATCTGCACATCACCTGCTGTGGCAATCGCAGTATTTGCCATAACTGCAGATGCCCCCATCTCCATGGCTTCACACGCCTGAGAAGGACGTCCGATTCCTGCATCTACAATGATCGGGAGCTCAATTTCGTCAATCAAAATCTGGATAAATTCCTTAGTGCACAGACCTTTATTAGAACCGATCGGAGAACCCAGCGGCATGATGCAGGCAGCTCCGGCATTTACCAGATCTCTGGCTGCATTCAGATCCGGATACATATAAGGCATTACTACAAATCCTTCTTTTGCAAGAATTTCTGTAGCTTTAACAGTTTCATAGTTATCCGGAAGCAGATATTTTGAATCATGGATCACTTCGATCTTTACGAAATCACCGCATCCGATTTCTCTGGAAAGTCTGGCAATACGAACTGCTTCTTCTGCATTTCTGGCACCTGAAGTATTGGGAAGAAGAGTAACATTTTTCGGAATATAGTCCAGAATATTTGCCAGTCCACCTTCATTGGCACGACGCAGCGCCAGAGTGATGATCTGCGCATCTGCCTTTTCAATACATGCTTTCACCAGATCCAGAGAAAATTTCCGGATCCCAGAATAAAACGGGAAGTAAATTCATGACCTCCCAGAATCAGTTTGTCTTCATTATTTGTACTCATAATTTAAGTCCTTCTTTCGTATATTATAATGTGATATCAGGATATTCCTGTTTATCTTCCACCTCCCATGAAGCTGACTATTTCCAGTATGTCGTTTTCATGTAAAACAGTAGTGCTGTACTCGGCTTTTGACAGAATTCTTTCATTTAATTCTACTGCGATCTGGCTGGGCACATAGCTGTTTTCCTCCAGATATTGCCCTATTGTAAGAGTATTCTGCAATTCTTTTGTTTTTCCATTAACAGTAATAAGCATACTTCTCCTTTCCGGGAAAAGAAGGTCCGGCCTCTACAACATAAAAAAGAGTCCACAAAAGAATACACCCGCGGTGGTGCACCCCTTCATGAACTCTGTTCACTCTCATCTTTCCCAATATTCATCTGTTATAATGTAAATTTCCCTGTAAGCCCCCGGTTTTCTCTCACTTATTACAGATTGATTACCGGACAGCTGAATTTCTTCAAATGCATGAGATAAATAAAAAGGAGATGCCAGTCATCTCCCTTTAAAATCATATCTTATAGGTTCCTACGTTGGCATTATCCAAATCAGGTATATGGGTCGAAGTTGATGACTTCCTCTCAGCCTGCACTCACAAGCTCCCCTTTCTTTACATGGGTAAAGTATAATCTTTTATCCCATGTGTGTCAAGACCATATTTCTACATCCTCAGTTTCTTATGAAACTCCCGCATCGTATCCTTCTTGCAGAAGATAAACAGTGCAGCCAATGTCAGAAAACTGATTCCGGCACAGATTACTGAAGGTACGGCAAACTGCACAATTCCAGTCCATACCAATATCATCGGAATCAATCCTGCAATTCCGGCCTGTACAAGATAAAACAGATATTCTTCCCTTTCCAGACGGTTTATTTTCGCGATCACAGGAACAGAAACTGCACTGCCAATATCCCGAAAGGAATCACAAAATCCACAGACCAGCCTTCCATCCGGTAAAACGGTCCCATAGGATCGCGATTGCTGATATGAGCAAAAGCTGCCACATTTCGTTCTTCAGAATATTCCTGCGTTTATAATATGCTACCATAACAACCAGCCATGCACAGGCACATCCTGCTCCTGCAAACCAGAACCAGTTCAGTACACCCGCCATCATAAAATTGATCATTCCGCAGATTACCGCAATTGCCAGACACAGGAAACTGAAAGTCTGGATAACCTTCTGATTTTCTTTTTTCTCAAGCCTGTGCTTTTCTCCATATCCCGGAAATTCATTCTTTAATTCTCTGTGGGAAACATTCTCCTCGCCAAGCATCCTCTGGAAATTTCTCTGGATACTGTTATCCGGTATCTTGGAAGTAAATCCCAGTACCATCTCATCCCCATAAGAGCAGGAACACATCTGCAGAGAATTGGTACTTGCAAAAATCCCAAAATGCTGAATATATTCTTTGTACTCCTCCGGCAAACGGATAATGCCGATATTGGAATAAACTGCCGTAATGCTCCTGCTTCCCAGATTGGCCCCGATCATCAGAAAATATTTCTTGATTTCCAGCGGAACAGCACGTACAAAAGGATTCTTCTCAATGCGCACATATCCGCTCATATGCATGGCAATCTTCTCTTTTACCAGTTCTTCTTCGAACTGTTTCTTCACAGACAAAAGTACATCTTCAAAGGTTGTTTCATCAGAAAATGTATATCCCACTTCTATCCATCCAAAGAAGTTTGTCATAGACTGAGACGGAAAATAATTTCTCAGATTCACCGGAATCATCAATGCTACCGGTCGTTTCTGCTGATTCTTTGGAATCTCTTCCCGAATAGAACACAACATCATTGCTGTCAGTAAAACAGTGATGGAAACTCCACAGGAGCGGGCTTTCCGGTGGATATCTTTTACAGAAAGAGCAACCTCCGTAACATGCATATCTGAGTGAACCAGCTTCTCCCCTTTCAGTTTAACAGCGGCTTTTTTCTTCTCTTTATCTTTCGGTATATCTGAAGAATAATACTGAGAAAAGCTGTCCTCTTCTTTATCTCCATGTGTAATTTCCTCTGCATGCTCAATCTGCGGAAGATCTGCCTGTGGATGTGCCAGGATCAGATAATCCTGAACCAGTTCCTGCAGGAAATGCATGGCTCCGGTGCCATCTGTCAATGCATGAAACACCTCAAAATTAATTCTGTTTTTGTCATAACTCACCTGAAATAAAAGGGATTTCTTATCCGGAATATATAAACGGCTGCATGGTGGTTCCGTCTCCGGCTTTACCACTGCCCTGATGTCTCTGTGCTCCAGATAAAACCAGAACAGCCCTTTTCTCAGAACCGCCTGGAACAATGGATATTTCTCCATTGTCTGATCCAGTGCTGCCTGAAGGATTTCCCCATTGACTTCTTCCTTTAACTGACAATAGAAACGAAACACTCTGGTGTCATTCTTTCCTGTTACCAGCGGAAATGCCAACGCCGCATTATCCAGTTTTCTCCATTTTGAGTATCCTGTATCCATAATTTTCCTGCCTTCTTTTTCGTTCCTGCTTACCGCTTTGTCCTGTAGCAATCTTCTCGGGGATTACTGTAGAATTTTCTCATAACTCTTATTCAGAAACTGGTTAATATATTTAAAACTCTCCTGTACATGCAGAAATTTGATTCCCAGCGCAAAAAATCCATGAAATGCTCCGTAAATCCTGTGTACCTCCACATGATTTCCTGCAGCATGAAGTTTTCTGCCATATACTTCTCCCTCATCGCGCAAAGGATCATATTCTGCTGTGAGAATTAATGTTTCAGGCAAATTTCTCAGATCCTTCTCCAGTATCGGTGCAAAATACGGATTCTGCCTGTCCTCTGCTGAACTCTGATAAAGATTCAGATAATCTTCCATTTTTACTGATGTAAGAAGATAATCACAGCCATTCTCCTGTACGGACCTGTAAGGAGATTCCTCTGTATAACAGTTTCCAAGTGCAGGATAGATCAGTATCTGACGGCGTGGTGTAAACTCGCCTTTGTCTCTTGCCATCAGACATACTGCTGCTGTCAGATTTCCTCCTGCACTGTCCCCGATGATCGTAATTTTCTCCGGATCAGTGTTTAAGATCAGCTGATTGGTATAAAGCGCTTTCGCTGCTGCATAACAATCCTCCAGCGGAACCGGAAACTTATGCTCCGGTGCCAGTCTGTATTCTACAGAAACTACAATATGTGCAGTTGCCTGTGCCATTCTGGCACATACACGGTCGTAATTCTCCACACTCTCAGTTACCCATCCGCCACCATGGAAAAACAGGAGAATCGGAAATGTATTTCCCTCTACGATCCCCGCCTGCATTGCCTCTTCTGTCGGAAAATACAGTCTGACCGGGACCTCATGTTCTCCATTATAAACTCTGGCATCCAGCTTTTTTACAAAAATCCGTATGGCATCCAGTTGCTTCAGATCTGCCATTCTTCTGGAAGATTCCAGCTCAATATTTCCATATGACAGCGCATGCAGAATTGCTTTCATTGTCTTTGATATCAATATTCTATATTTCCTTTCAGTTCTGTCATTCTATCCGCATCCACCGCTTATTGCTTTTCGCAGCCTCCGCAAGTGGCTTACCTGATCTAGCACATCGTTTTCGAAATACTGGTTAATTAATCGTGGCGCTCATCCGTATTACTGTACATTTCACAGAATCTTGCAGCAAATGCCGGTGGTTCATCATGCACATATAAATGGGAAATATCACCAAATGCGCTGATACGAAAACTTGCGATTCCTTCTCTTCGTTCTTCTGTATTGACAGTTGTCACTGAACTTGGTGCTGCGCAGAATCCATGCCACAGTACCATTGGAGAAGCACCGATCAGATGCGCAAGAAGCACACATTCCAGACCAAAATGGCAGAAGAATACCAGCGTATCTTCATTTGGTTTCTCCACTCTGTAATAATGTCCTTCACGTACATAACCATGTTCGGCAAGAAGCTTATCAAACTTTCCTGTTACATAGTCATAGTATCCTTTGGCATCAGACTGCTGAAGTCTCTCGTTTTCATACCAATGATCATACTGGTAAAATCTCTCATCCTGTGTCCAGTCCTGTGGAAGCCAGTCCCATAATCTCTTTTGCCTGTCAGTAACATCCGGGCGATCGATCAGAACATCAAATTCCCTCAGCCAGTCACACTCAACTGCTGTACGGTTCATTTTCTTCAATGTAAAAGAGGCTGTATCCTTTGCCCTTCCAAGAGGTGATACATAGAAATCCTTACATCAAGTTTTGACAATCTTTCTGACAGATATTCTGCTTCTTTCCAGCCTTTTTCTGTAAGAGAATCAATGGAATAATCCGGATCTCCATGTCGCACGATCAATAATCTCATTCGTATTGTTCCTTTCTTTTGTCTCAGTTCTTCTATTATCTCAGATCAGATCGTATCCAAATAGTCTGGCATCTTCCATTCATAGATCTTATCTGAGTTTTTTAATTTCCACATTCTTCTGTAACCGGAGGGATTGTTTCCTCATAAATATCGTTACTGTTCACTCCGTTCACAGTAACTAAATATCTTCTGATGTGGATAAGTTCTGCTTATCATATGACGCTTCTATTCTAACACCAAGTTCCGATTTCTGCACTAAAAATTCTCTGCAGTCCGGTTCAGTTACTGCAAAAGTCGGCCGGCTGTTTATTTATAGCCATTCCATAAAATACTGCACTTGCTATAACAAAAAAGGATGTGCAACTCTGACACATCCTTTTGTTCGCATTTTATTTACCTGCTTCAATTGCCTTCTGAAATCTCTGTGCGATTTCCAGCGGACGTGTGATCGCTCCGCCTACCACGATCGCCCATACACCTGTCTGTAGTGCTTTTACAGCCTGATCCGGATAATGGATCTTGCCTTCTCCGATAACCGGAATATCTGTATCTTTTGCAAGCCTCTCCATCAGTTCATAATCTGGTTCATCCTTTTTTGAAGTGTAATCAGTGTAACCGCTCATGGTTGTTCCAACAATATCCACACCACACTTCCATGCATTGATACCTTCTTCGTAATTAGAAATATCTGCCATCAGGATAATATCCGGGTATTTCTCTTTGATCTGTGCGATAAACTCATTGACAGTTATGCCATCACCACGCTTGCGAAGTGTACAATCCAGAGCTACAACATCAGATCCTGCTGCTACCAGATCGTCTACTTCTTTCATGGTAGGTGTGATATATCCTTCATATCCGGGATACTGGATTTTCACCAGACCGATCACCGGAAGACCTGTTTCTTCTTTGATCGCTATGACATCGCGGATACTGCTTGTACGGATTGCAGGTGTGCCTGCCTGTTTTGCAGCGCGTGCCATCAGATACATAATGGATTTCTCTTCTACATATAATGGTTCATCTTCTACCGCCTGACAGGAAATGATCATTTTTCCATGAATCGCATCTAAAATCTCTTTTTTAGTTATCATTTTTCTCCTTGATACAGAACTGCATTCCGGCAAAATGTCCATACTCTTATCTGTGCACATTCTGTCGGAAAGCTTTTCTTTTACACTACAGTACCTTAACAATATTCAACTCTTCGTCTGTCAACACAATATCTGCCCGTTTTCCGGGAGTAAGGAACCCACTTCATTATAAATCCCAATACTTCTCGCCGGATTTGCTGTTGCTGCCAGAATCGCTTCTCTTTCCGGTACACCCATGGAAATAACACACTTCATACAATCAAAAAGGCAGGTTGCAGAACCGGCGATCGTTCCGTCTGCCAGAGTTGCCTTTCTGTCTTTCATGGTCACTTCCTGTCCGCCCAGTTCATACAGTCCGTTCTCCATACCTGTTGCCATCATGGAGTCACTGATAAGGACGACTCTGCTGTCTCCAAATAAACGAAAGGTATTGCGTACAGTTACAGGATGGATGTGGATCCCATCACCGATCATCTCTACCATACAGTCCTGATTATCTGCTGCTGCACCGATCACACCGGGTTCTCTGTGTCCCATAGAGTTCATGGCATTATAAAGATGAGTTACATGAAGTGCTCCCTCTTTCATCGCTTCTGCTGCGCAGCCATAATCTGCTGCTGTATGTCCGATAGAAATAACCACTTCATTATGTAATTCTCTGATAAATTCCTCAGAGCCTTCCATATTCGGTGCAAGAGTTACCAGTTTGATCATTCCGCCCGCAGCTTCGTTACATGCTCTGAAAAATTCAATATCCGGTTTACGGATATAGCCTTCTACATGTGCTCCCTTTTTCACAGGATCAAGGAAAGGCCCTTCCATATTGATACCCACAATACGGGCACAGGTTTCATCCTGTTCTACATCTTTTGCAGTCTGGAAAATCTTAAGCAGCTCCTCTTTCGGAAGTGTCATGGATGTCGGGCAATAGGATGTGATTCCCTGAGATTTTTCATACTGAAGGATTGTTCTTAACCCATCAACATCTGCGTCTGAGAAATCATGTCTGACTGCACCATGGCTGTGGATATCTACCAGTCCGGCAGAATCTTCAGTCCTGATGCATCCAGTTGTGTTTTGTCGGTTACTTCATCTGCTGAAGCCACAATTCTGCCGTTCTCTACATACAGATCTGTGACTTTATAACTGCCATCTTCCTGAAAAACTTTTCCATTCTTTATAATCATCTGATTTTTGCCTCTTTTCTCGCTGAAGTGAATTATTAAGTATTTCCCTGACTTTATCTCTGTCAGGCAATTCTTTCCACTGATACTGTTGTTATCACACAAGAGCCGGTATTATAAAAGTCCTTTTTCTTTAATAAGACTTAACGCATCTTCATCTGCCACTACGGTTACATCCTGATGAAGCTGAAGGATAGATGCAGGTACATTTGGTGTGATCGGTCCATACAGGGATTTGTACAAAGCGTCTGCCTTGGCACTTCCTGTTGCTACAAGAAGGATTTTCTTTGCTGCCATAATGCTCTTGATTCCCATGGTGTATGCCTGTTTCGGAACTTCATCCATGCTTTCAAAGAATCTTGCATTTGCCTTGATGGTGCTCTCTGTAAGGTCTACGCAGTGAGTTTCCTTCTCAAAAGCTTCTCCGGGTTCATTGAAACCAATATGTCCGTTTCCGCCAATTCCCAGAAGCTGGATATCAATTCCACCTACACTGCGGATGATCTCATTATAATCTGCACATGCTTTGTCGCTGTCTTCTTCCAGTCCATTTGGTACATAGGTTTTGTTTTTGTCAATGTTTACATGATCGAACAGGTTTGTGTTCATGAAATAACGATAGCTCTGGTCGTTGTCACCGGAAAGTCCTTTATACTCATCCAGGTTTACAGATGTGATCTGTGAGAAATCAAGGTCACCTTTGTTGTACCACTCGATAAGCTGTTTATATAATCCGACCGGTGTAGAGCCTGTTGCCAGTCCAAGAACTGCGTTTGGTTTCATAATAATCTGGGCAGACATGATATTAGCTGCTTTTCTGCTTACGTCCTGATAATCTTTACCTACATAAATAATCATAATTTTCTCCTTTTTTGCGTGTCATCTGACACTTCCGATTTGTTATAAACTCATTATAATTCCCGTTGGTTCTATTTTCAATGAATGTATTGTCTTTAGAATCTTCTTTCATTTTTTATTATTTTGAGCCATTTTGCAGTTCGGTTTTTAAAGCTTGCCGAAATTACTTTCCTTGTTTATATTTTTCATGAAAATATTTACATTCTCCTTGTGAAACAAATTCTACAATGTTATAGTAATCTATAGCAATTCCACCATACAGAAAGGATCCCATATGTCATTAAACAAACATAAAATTATTCCTTTAATTGAATCTTATTACCATACATTCACTCCGCTGGAAAGAACAATCGCCGATTTCTTTATTCATAATACTGAAGAGCAGGATTTTTCTTCCAGAAATATTTCCGGGCTTCTTTATGTATCTGAAGCTTCACTTTCACGTTTCGCCCAGAAATGTGGATTTCACGGATACAGAGAATTTATTTATGAGTATAAGCAGAGCCTGGCACCAGTCCCGAAGAAAATATTCCGAATTTTGAAGTATCGGAATTTAATACTTATCAGGAACTTCTGAATAAATCTAACGCTCTGCTGGACAAAGCGCAGATCACACGGATCACAAATCTGCTGGTTTCCAAATCTCGTGTTTATGTTTACGGAAGAGGCAGTTCCGGTCTCGTAGCTCAGGAGATGAAGCTTCGTTTCATGCGTATCGGACTGAATATCGAAGCAGTTACAGACAGTCATATTATGAAGGTGAATTCTGTTATTCTGGATGAGAACTGTCTGGTCATCGGTATCAGTGTCAGCGGACAGACGGATGATATTATCTCTTCTCTGAAGGCTGCACATCAGCACGGAGCTTATACACTTCTTATGACCGCAAGACAGGACAAATCCTATCAGGACTTCTGCGATGAGACGCTCATCTTCGCAAGCATGGAACATCTGGAATATGGAAATATCATTTCCCCACAGTTTCCTATTCTGCTGGTTCTGGATGTACTTTATGCTCACTATCTGCAGATTGACAGGAGCAAAAAAGAAGCTCTGCATGAATATACGATACAGACACTTCAGCCATTTCTGATTAAATAGCCAAAAAACTGTATGATAATACTGATTTCAAAAATTATGTTATAAAACTCAATATTTAAAATCAATATTTCATACAGTTTATATATATATTCCTATTCTCCTCAGGTTTCATAAGAAAAATCGGAGCTCCAGTTTTTTCATCCATTAAATCTTCATCAGCATAGCATGACGATTCAGATAATGCGATCATATAAAATAATAATTTCCATCTGTATGGCGATATACATATGGATCTACTCTCTGTAAAATTCCTCATATCCCTTAGACTTTTCAATATCCACATATATAAAAATGACCAAAATTTCAAATAGGTGGCCACCTTCATCCTCAAAATTAATTACCGATAAAAACGACCACCTATCTTTTTTGTCAACTTCCTACCTGATATTTCTGTTTTTTAATCTGATAACATTCCATGATGCTTTGTTAAGAACAGATGTTATGATTCCACCATCTACCTTACTTCTTGATACAGTTATCGGAATCACTGCTTCACCGGAAGCACTATTGCATGCCTTCATATCATTATTTTCAAGTACAATATGTTCAATCAGCTGATATCCTTCCATGCTTCGTAAATCTGTAACAAGTTCCATATCTTCATCAATATTTCTGTTTACTGCAAAAACAGTCAGCTCTTCATCAGCCTCATTCCATACCGCAACACTGGAAAGATCTGTTACGTTTTCATGCTCTTTTGTATCATGTACTGGTGTATCAATCACTGGCTGAAGAACCATACCTCGACCATATCTGGATGCGTGCATAAATGGATAGAAAATTGTCTGTCTCCATGCTTTACCACCGTCTTTTTTCTGTCATAATCGGAGCAATTACATTTACAAGCTGAGCCAGGCATGCCATCTTTACACGATCTGCATGTTTCATTAAAGTGATCAGCATAAGACCTACAAGAAGTGCATCTTCAAAGCTATACTGATCTTCCAGCAGTGGAGGTGCAATGTGCCATGGATCTTTTTCCATGAATTCATCATCAGCTTCTCTTGTATGGAACCATACATTCCACTCATCAAAACTAAGATTGATATCCTTTTTACCGCGTTTCTTTGCCCTCACAAAGTCACAGGTCGCAATGACAGAACGGATAAATTTGTCCATATCATCTGATAAGGCAAGGAAGTCTGCTGTATCATTATTTAAATTTCCATAATACTGATGCAAAGAGACATAATCCACATAATCATAATTGTAACCCAATGTAGTTGCCTCCCACTCAGGAAACGTAGGCATATCCAAATTAGAACTTCCACAGGAAACAAGCTCAATAGTAGGGTCAATCAGTTTCATAGCTTTTGCAGTTTCCTGGGAAAGCCGACCATATTCATGCATAGTCTTATGTCCAATCTGCCAGTCGCCATCCATTTCATTTCCAAGACACCATACTTTTACATTATGAGGATCTTTTACACCATGTTTAATACGCAAATCACTATATTTGGTTCCTCCCGGATGGTTACAGTATTCCAGAAGATTGCATGCATCTGCCACACCTCTTGTACCAAGGTTTACTGCCATCATCATATCTGCATCAGCTTTTTTGAGCCATTTTGAAAACTCATTCAGACCGATTTTATTCTGTTCCAGACTTCTCCACGCAAGTTCCAGACGAACCGGGCGTTCCTCGACAGGCCCTACGCTGTCTTCCCAGAAAAAGTTTGATACAAAGTTTCCACCTGGATATCTTACGATTGGCACATTTAATTCCTTTACCATGTTTAATACATCTGTGCGAAAACCATCCTCATCTGATAATGGATTTCCCGGCTGATAAATTCCATCATAAACAGCTCTGCCAAGATGCTCAATAAAGGACCCATAAATTCTCTTATCAACTTCTGAAACTTTAAACGCTCTGTCGATTATCATTCTTGCCTGCTTCATTTCGATTTTCCTCCATATTTAAAAATTTTTAACCTTTTACTCCTCCAGCTGTCATACCTTCAATAAAATATCTCTGGAAACAAACGAATAATGCCAAAATCGGAATAATTGCGAAACATGATCCGGCTATCAGGATGTCATAGTTGTTTCCGTATGGCGAAAGAAGGTTTCATCAGAGGAATCATGATTTAAAGAAAATACCATACTCTGTACATCCATCTACTCTGCTGCATCCAGAAAATCCTTCGGGATTCCCATCAGATACTGCCTGAAGAAAAATACCAGCATCGGAACAACCAGATACGGCAGGATAATTCCCCACATGTTATTAATCAGACCCATTTTTACAATCAATCTGTAAAGAGGAAGCAAAATTACTTCTGTAGGGATCATCATAACAAGTAAAACGCAAAGGAATAAAATATTCTTTCCTTTTTTATTTTTAGCTTTGCATAAAAATACTTTTATATATTTAAAAAGTTTACCGTATTTTTTAGAAAATATCAACTATATTTTTTTCTTTTCATTGCACATTTTGTTCACATTCGTTATAATTTACCATAAATGCCGTTAGAGTGCGTTTGAAAAATGCTTTAAATCTATACTATAAATTCAGAAAGGGAAATCCGTTATGTTATATATTAAAAGTCTGGAGCAGGCGGTCCCTGTCTTCAAAGCTCTTGGTTCTGACATCCGCATACGGCTGATCCAGACTCTCCTTGAGCATCAGGAAATGAATATGAATGAACTGGCTTCCAGTCTGGGGATTACCAACGGTGCCCTGACCAGCCATGTAAAGAAACTCGAAGAATCCGGAATTCTCGCAATTCTTCCAGAGCATTCCGGCCACGGAAACCAGAAGGTCTGTCGCATTAATGTTGACAAGATCCTGGTTGATATTGCCTCTAACAATGACAGCCCGGCTGAGGACAGTTACTCTATTGACATTCCGATCGGCAACTACTTTAATTATTCTGTCTATCCAACCTGTGGGCTGTCTACTACCGATAATCTCATCGGTGAGGTAGATGATCCTCGTTATTTTGCTCATCCGAGCCATGTAGATGCAAAGATTTTATGGTTTGGACGGGGATTTATTGATTACCGCATTCCAAATATGCTGCCTCCGGGACAGAAGATCGATCGTCTGACACTCTCCTTTGAGATCAGCTCAGAAGCTCCCGGAGTCAACAGTGACTGGCCTTCTGATATTTCCTTTTTCCTGAATAATACAAAGGTCGGAACCTGGACAAGCCCCGGAGATTTCGGTGATGTCCACGGTATGTTCACTCCCGACTGGTGGTTCCCGAACTGGAATCAGTATGGTCTTCTGAAGATGCTTGTCATTGACCGTCACGGTACTTTTATCGATGGATTAAAGATCTCTGATGTGAATACACAGCAGCTCACTTTTACCTCTCAGGATGATATGGTATTCCGTTTTCAGGTAGATGAACCATCTCAAAATATTGGCGGTCTGACACTCTTCGGAAAAGATTTCGGAAACTATAATCAGGATATTAATGTGAAAGTGCATTATACTCCAAATGTATAATTTTACAGAATATCCGAAAACAGTAAAAGCAAGGAACCGATGTGTTTTGCCACATAGTTCCTTGCTTTTATTTTATATTTCATCTGATTTTCCGATTATTCCCCGCGCATCCAGACTCTCATCTGTTTTCTCCGCGATTGCCCCATGTGTAATACGGCACTGCTGTCATTGTTGTCAGCGTTCTCACCGGTGCAACCTCACTGTACAGAGAATCTCCACTGTTTCCAGCTTACGTGCTTTGATCTTAAGCAAGACGCAGCCTTCCAGCAGGCCTTCTTTGCAGACTTCCTCTTCCATCTTTGCATCTTCAAAGATGTGGTAAGACTGAAGCAGGCCCGGATTGTCCACACCCTCGAAACAATAAACAATCGGCCCGCGCATAAATGCTACACAGCCGGCATCTTCCCTTACTTTAAGGTTTGCATAAATCTTGCGGATCTTCATCGGAAAAACAAGTTCTACTTCATCATTTTCCCACACTCTCTTAAAGATCAGATATCCTTTTTCCACATCTGCTGTGATATCCTTCATTTTTCCATTTATACGTACCTGCACAGAACCCGGGCGTACCCAGGATGGGATATGGATTCCCAGGATAGTCTCTTCCTCTGTTTTTCCGGTTATATGATAGGTCACTCTGCCATCCCACGGATAGTTGCTTTCTACGGTTACATCCATCTTATCAAAGTGTGCTTCTGTGCCTGCCGGGATATGAGAATAAACTCCCTCTTCAGTCTCACTCCACAGATATTTGCCAAGAGACATCAGCAGACGCACTACATTGGGAGGACAACATGCACATGTATACCAGCCCGGACGCTCCGGCAGAACATGCTTATATCCATATAATTTTCCGCTGACTCCAGGTTCTGTTTCCAGTGGATTTACATAGAAAAATCTCTTTCCGTCAAGCTGCATTCCGCTGATGATCCCATTATAAAGTGCTCGTTCCATCACATCTGCATAGCGTCCATCCATCACATTATCAAGCATCTTTCTTGCAAAAAATACCAGCCCGATGGATGCACAGGTTTCCGCATAAACGGTGTCATTCGGCAGATCATAATCAATGGTAAATGCCTCGCCGTCTACGGTACTGCCGATTCCTCCGGTGATATACATTCTCTTCTGAGTCATGTTCTCCCAGAGATCACAGCATGCCTGATAGAGTTTTTCATCTTTGTAAAGAGAAGCCAGTTCTGCCATGGCAGTATACATGTAAACTGCACGGACACTGTGTCCTACTGCTTCTTTCTGCTCATAGACAGTAGCATGTACCTGGTTATATTCTCTGTTATGCACATCCATATCAAAGTGAACCCAGCCTCTTTTTTTCCTCTCTTTGACAAAGTAATCCGGATCTTTTCCACGCTGTTCAATGAAATATCTGGCAAGGTCTTTGTAATTTTCTTTTCCGGTTACTTCATAGAGACGCAGAAGTCCCAGCTCAATTTCCTGATGTCCCGGAATACCCGGTTCTTTACCTTCTTCTGTTCCAAAACGTTTCCCGATATGTTCTGCCATGCGCTCCATTACATGAAGCAGACGGTCTTTTCCAGTCACCTCATAGTAAGCCGCCGCTGCTTCCATCATATGTCCGGCACAGTATAATTCATGGCATTCCTGTAAGTTCTGCCAACGGTGTTCCGGCTCTTTGATCGTGAAAAAAGTATTCAGATAACCGTCATCCTGCTGCGCTTTTTCAATGATTTCAATAACCTTATCTGCACGTTCTTCCAGTTCAGCATCCGGGCGGACTTCCAGTGCATACGCTACACCTTCCAGCCATTTGGCAACATCACTGTCCTGGAAAACCATTCCGTAAAACTCACCCTCTTCCAGCCCTGCTGCAATACGGAAGTTTGCCAGTGCATGGCTCTTCTCCACTCCCGGAATCTCATCATTTAATATTTTCTCCTGATAAGGAATTACTGTATCCATTACCAGTTCCTGATATCCCTGCCAGAATTTATCCGTTACTTTTACCTTATTTAATAACCCTTCTTTTAAACCATCTTTCATTTCTGCGCCTCCCATTTTGCCGGAAGATCCGGACATTTTCGCACCTTCTGTACAGCACGCAGTTCCACAAAGCATCCGCAGAGCCTGCACATCCCACTCATTAATCGTTCACAGGAGCTGCATATGCCAAGCCTTTTTTCATAGGTCTGCTGATCTACTTTCAACTCTTCATCCATACGCTGAATATAACGTGACAGATCCTCATAAAAAGCTTCTTCATTCTTCTGTCCGGGCAAACATTTCCTGCACACACGCAGCTTCCCATTCATACCTCAGTCTCCTTTTTATTCCCATATATAAATGTTCACAGAAAATGCCTGCCTGTTATCTTACTTCCAGATGGAGAACACTGCATTTAGGAATTGTAAATTTAATTCCCTCTGCTGTTTTTTCCACTTCGTTAAATTCTTTTACACGAACCTGATCCGGTGTTTCGAAGGTATTCATTTCGTGCATTTCACCGTGTACAATCTCACCTTTAACTTCATTTACCTGGTAATCTGTAAGGATAGTTCTGATTTCATAATCTTTATCCAGAGACAGGTTTGTCAGTGTGATATGTACAGCTCCGTCTTCTGCTACAGATACGGATTCTGTCAGGTTCGGTACCTGCCATTCGTCTTCCACACCAATAGTTTCTGTTTCAACAGAACTGTCTACAAGCATTGCATCCTGATGATATTTATACATATCAAATACATGATAAGTTGGTGTCAGAATCATATCAGCACCGTCAGTAAGAATCACAGACTGAAGCACATTTACGATCTGTGCAAGGTTCGCCATCTTTACTCTGTCGCTGTGCTTGTTAAAGATATTCAAAGTGATACCTGCGATCAGGGCATCTCTCATTGTGTTCTGCTGATACAGGAATCCCGGGTTTGTTCCTGGTTCTACTGTGTACCATGCGCCCCATTCATCAACGATCATGCCGATTTTTTTCTCTGGATCATATTCGTCCATGATATGTCCGTGACGCTCGATCAGAGTTTCCATAAAGAGCGCTTTATTCAGACTCTTATACCATACCTTATCATCAAAATCTGTAGCACTTCCCTTGATCTCCCATCCTTCCGGATGTACATAATAATGAAGAGAAAGACCATCCATATTTCCGTGAAGTTCTTTCAGACAATGATTATGTGTAGTCTTTAATACTTCTGAAGTCCACTCATAATCATCTACATTTGCACCGCAACAGATTTTATGGATAGGATGATCAGGATGATAATTGCGGACATAAGTCTGATAACGGCGGTATTCATTTGCATAGAAGTCAGGATTCATATTTCCGCCGCATCCCCAGTTTTCATTTCCAACTCCAAAGAAATCCAGTTTCCATGGTTTCTCATGTCCGTTTTTCTTACGGAGGTCAGCCATCGGAGAAACACCCTCGAATGTGATATATTCTACCCATTCAGACATTTCCTGAACTGTTCCGCTTCCCAGGTTACCATTAACATAAGCTTCGCAGCCAAGCTGCTCACAGAGTTCAAAAAATTCATGTGTACCAAAGCTGTTATCCTCTACCACACCGCCCCAGTGTGTGTTAATCATTTTTTTACGTGTTTCCTTTGGTCCGATACCGTCTTTCCAGTGGTATTCATCTGCGAAACATCCACCCGGCCAGCGAAGTACCGGAATCCTGATATGCTTCAGTGCTTCTACTACGTCTGTACGCATTCCGTTCTTGTTCGGAATCGGGGAATCCTCACCTACATAGATTCCTTCATAGATACATCTTCCCAGATGCTCTGAGAAATGTCCGTAAATCTCTTTGTTGATTTTGCTCTGTTTCTTTGATGGATTAATTACAAGCTTAGTCATTTTTACCTCCAAAGTTTATGATTTCAGGTTTTTATTTTACCTTTTTCTAAAATAATATACTTTATTTTGCTTTTTCATTATACACAACTTCTGTCTGATATTCAATATATTTTCTGCAGAATTGCTATGATAATTTTGTATAAGAGTTACTGTTCACATACCACTATCCCGCGAAGTGTTTGGCATGAATATGCCAAAATCCCGAGACATACAAGCCAAAATTCCATTGCCGCAGGCAATCTGGAATGAATTTTGGCTAAGTTACTGTGAACGGAGTGAACAGTAACTTATAAGAAGGAGTCCTGCCCATATAACTTTATTCTGTTACAGAAACATTACGGAGTAATTTCCTGCAATAGAAATAAAAAGAGCCACAACAGATTTCATATCCATCTGTTGCAACTCTCTCATTTACAGTCCTACATTCCCACTGTTCATCCCTTCTTTGCTGTCCTTATCAAGAGGCAGCCAGTCCAGGACTTTCTTAATATAACGATTCCAGAAATCCCACTCATGTGCTCCCGGACCTTCCTCGTAAGTTACATCCACACCCAGTTTCTGCATGGTATCTCTGAACTTACGGTTCGGAGGAAGAAGCGGATCATCCAGTCCACAGGCAAGGTACATATGCGGAAATGGGATTCCATCTTTTTTCATATTTTCAGCAATCCATTCCGGATTGATCTCACAGTCTTTGATCCGGGACAGATCTCCAAATACACTCTCCAGAAAACTTTTTTTCTCAAAGAACATAGGAGAACTGTCATCTGCTGTCCCCATTTTTTCAAGTATCACGGCTGAAGAAAGGCCTGCGATATATCCGAATGTATCATGGTATTTCAGACCATTTCGGATTGCACCGTATCCTCCCATAGATAACCCGGCGATAAATGTATCTTCTTTTTTGTGGGATAACGGAAACATTCTTCGTGTGATCTTTACAAGTTCTTTTCCGATAAATTCACTGTAGTTTTCATTTGCATTCGGATGATCCATATAGAACATATTTGCTCCGGAAGGCATAACTACTGCCAGATTCTTTTCTTCTGCCCATCGCTTAATACATGTTCCTGTTACCCAGTCTGTGTAATTTCCCATTACTCCGTGAAGCAGATACAAAGTCTTAAACGGTTTGTTCTCTTCTTCTGTTTCTTCTCCAAAAAACACTTTATCAACCGGCAGGATTACATTCATCGTTACCGGACGCATCAGTGCTTTTGAAAAGAAGTTCACTTCCATTAATGCCATCTTCTTGTTCTCCTTATGTATATACAAAATATCCTGAAATATCTGGATTTATTATACAGAAAATGTATCAAAAAAGCTACTGTCATATCCGACAGCAGCCATTTTTGTTAATGCTGATGTAAATATTTCTCTCTGGTAGCGAGCCCGCCTCTTATATGCCGCTCCTGCTTGTTCACATCCAGAACCTGTCTCACTTCACATGCCAGTCCCGGATTGAGCTGACTGAGACGGTCAGTGCAGTCCTTATGTACAGTGCTCTTACTAATCCCGAATTTCTTCGCCGCCTGACGCACCGTTGCCTTTGTATCAAT
>ENA-OQCS01000714-OQCS01000714.1-human-gut-metagenome-genome-assembly--contig:-NODE-714-length-18432-cov-3.733625_pt1 | contig 18432 bp, 23 predicted proteins | sample MGYA00242757_ERZ504575 | MGnify/ENA primary metagenome ERZ504575 (study PRJEB26092, sample SAMD00036297) | human gut metagenome | host: Homo sapiens | study: EMG produced TPA metagenomics assembly of... | reverse complement strand
GAATACAGAATTATCAAACTTATCTAATAAGCAGAATGAAAAGAGATGATTTAATTTTCGAACTTATCGAAAAAGAACACCAACGTCAGCTCAAAGGCATTGAACTGATTGCATCAGAGAACTTTGTAAGTGACCAGGTTATGCAGGCAATGGGCTCCTGCCTCACCAACAAGTATGCTGAAGGATACCCCGGCAAGCGTTACTATGGTGGTTGTGAGGTAGTGGACCAGAGTGAGCAGATTGCCATCGACCGCTTGAAACAGATCTTCGGCGCAGAATGGGCCAACGTACAGCCGCACTCCGGTGCACAAGCCAATGCAGCCGTATTCCTCGCCGTGCTCAATCCGGGCGACAAATTCATGGGACTGAACCTTGCACACGGCGGTCACCTCTCCCATGGTTCACTGGTCAACACTTCCGGTATTATCTATACTCCCTGCGAATACAATCTGAACCAGGAAACCGGACGTGTGGACTATGACCAGATGGAAGAAGTTGCCCTGCGCGAGAAACCCAAAATGATTATCGGCGGCGGTTCTGCTTATTCTCGCGAATGGGACTACAAGCGCATGCGCGAAATCGCGGACAAGATAGGTGCCATCCTGATGATTGACATGGCTCATCCTGCCGGACTGATTGCAGCCGGTGAACTGGATAACCCCGTGAAATATGCCCACATCGTGACCTCCACTACCCACAAGACTCTGCGTGGTCCTCGCGGTGGCGTTATCATGATGGGCAAGGACTTCCCAAACCCCTGGGGCAAGAAAACTCCGAAGGGAGAAATCAAGATGATGTCCCAGTTGCTGGATTCAGCCGTATTCCCCGGTATCCAAGGTGGTCCGCTAGAACATGTCATCGCAGCCAAAGCCGTTGCCTTCGGCGAAATCCTGCAACCGGAATGGAAAGAATATGCCAAGCAGGTGAAGAAAAACGCTACTGTCTTGGCACAAGCCTTGATGGACCGTGGCTTCACCATCGTTTCCGGCGGTACGGACAACCACTCCATGCTGGTAGACCTGCGCAGCAAATATCCCGATTTGACCGGTAAGGTTGCCGAGAAGGCGTTGGTATCTGCCGACATCACCGTAAACAAGAACATGGTTCCGTTTGACAGCCGCTCGGCTTTCCAGACTTCCGGTATCCGTCTGGGTACTCCTGCCATCACAACCCGTGGTGCCAAGGAAAACCTGATGCTCGAAATTGCCGAAATGATTGAAACCGTTCTGTCCAACGTAGACAACGAACAAGTCATCGCAGAGGTTCGCGCACGCGTAAATGCGAAGATGAAAGAATACCCGCTGTTTGCTTATTAATAAGCAAACAGAATTAAAAATTAAAGGCTGCGCAATGTTCGCTTTGAACTGCGCAGCCTTTAATTTTTAATTCTTAATTTTTAATTCTTAATTCTAAACGCGCTCCGCGCGTTTAGCTCAGCCCTTCTATATTTCCGTCCACAATATCAATGTGTTCGGCTTGTGGTTTCTTGGGTAATCCCGGCATACGGAGAATTTCACCGGCGATGGCTACAATCATTTCCGCACCGTTATTGACCACAATATCCTTGATGTGGAACTCAAAGTTGTTGACTGCACCGTATATCTTCGGGTCGGCAGAGAAGGAGTACTGCGTCTTGGCGATACAGACGGGGTAATGGCTGATACCCATCTGCTCTATCAGTTGATAACCTTGCGGGAGTGGAGACTGTAAGTCACTACGCTTGCTCCGTAGAGGTTGCAGGCTACCTTTTCTATTTTACGTTCCACGCAATCGCTCTCTTCGTAGGTGAAGGTCAGCGGTTCGGATGGTTTGTTCTCGATAGTATCTACTACCAGATTGGCAAGGTCAACGGCTCCCTCTCCTCCTTTGGCAAAGGCGTTGTTCACGGCAAAACCTACCTCGAGCTTTTCTTCGCAATGGCGGCGGATAGCTTCCACCTCCTCGTCCGTATCACTGGCAAAACGGTTGAATGCCACGATGACCTGCTGGCCGAATGAACGCAAATTGCGTACATGCTTGTCCAGATTGCCGAAGCCCTCTTTCAGTCCTTCCATATTGGGTTCCTTGATGCGGTCCAGACTGACACCGCCATGCATCTTCAGTCCTTGTGCGGTAGCACGATTATCGTCAGCTTGGGCTGTAGGCCGCTCTTGCGGCACTTGATGTTGTAGAACTTCTCCGCACCCAGGTCAGCCCCGAAACCGGCTTCCGTCACTACATAATCGCCGAATGTCATGGCCATTTTTGTGGCAAGAATGGAGTTGCAACCATGGGCAATATTTGCGAACGGTCCTCCATGAACAAAAGCAGCAGAGCCTTCGGTAGTCTGTACCAAGTTGGGGTTGATAGCATCTTTCAACAGTACGGTAATGGCACCGGCTACTCCTAACTCCTTCACTGTGAAAGGAGTACCATCGAAACGGAATCCCAGAATAATATTTTCAATACGGCGACGGAGGTCGTCGAGGTCCGTTGCCAGACAGAGAATAGCCATAATTTCGGAAGCCGGGGTAATATCGAAGCCCGACTCCTCGGTAATGCCGTTGGTGCTCGGTCCCAATCCGGTGACAATGCTCCGCAAGGAACGGTCATTCACATCAAGTACGCGCCGCCAGATGATTTCTTTCAGTCCGAAGCCGTCTGCCTGATGCTGGTACAAGTAATTGTCGAGCAAAGCGGAAATCATGTTGTGTGCGGAGGTAATGGCGTGAAAGTCGCCCGTAAAGTGCAGGTTTATCTTCTCCATGGGAAGCACCTGGCATATCCTCCACCGGCAGCACCGCCTTTCATGCCGAAGCAAGGACCTAACGAGGGTTCGCGTAAAGCCACAATCGCTTTCTTGCCAATCTTGTTCAGCCCAATGCCAGCCCGATGGACACGGTTGTTTTACCGATACCCGCTTTCGTAGCCGTGATAGCCGTCACCAGTATCAGATTGCTCTTCTTCACTTTCTCTTCATCAATCAGATGCGTAGGAATCTTGGCTATGTAACGGCCATAGTTCTCTACTTCGTCACGCGGGATATCCACACTTTCAGCCACCTGCTTTATCTTCTTCAGCTCTATGCTGCGGGCTATTTCAATGTCCGATTTCATACAGAGTCTTTTCTTTAAATAACAACTTTAATGTTTGAAAGTTGCAAAAGTACGAAAGATGTGGCAAAGTACAAAAGAATACCGTATTTTCACCTGACCACCTGCATCTTCTATCTATTTGAACCGCGACGTATCCACCGCCTCCCGTTGCTTCTCCTTATATCCACCGAATTTATAAGTAAACGATACGCCGAATTCGCGGAAGCATGAGTAATGATTCGTCACATTCTGCGTCTTGAAACGGATGCGGGGAGAAATCTGTCCCGTCTCAAAAATATCGTTGCAATAGAGGTTGAGAATGGCTTTGTTCTTGGCGAAGCCGTAGCGCAGGCAATATTCACATTGCCCGACGTAGGCAGGTCGTAGATGCCTGAATGGCTTTACTATGCACAAATCCGGTCACCGTCAGCTTCAAGTCGGGTTTGGTGGAGAGAGTAAAAGTATTGTTCATCTGGGCAATGCCATAGCATTGCTTTCTGTCGAAAGGAATATCCCAGAAATCACCATCCTTTTCGCGATGCCACAAGCCGATGAGGGTAAGGCGAGAATTCAACCAATCCTTCACCTTAAACGGGATAGAGGCTTGTATACCTGCTTGTTGCTGATAATCAAAATTGAGTGTCTTGTAGATTTCAACCAGACGTTCGGAAGATTGGTAGAGCGTCTGTACGGAGTAGTCCTTGGTATGGTTGAACCAAGCGCTGAAGATGTATTTGCTCTTCAAAATATAGGTCATTTTAAGCTCATACTCTTGCGCCGGTTTCAGCAACGGATTACCATGCAGCTCAGAGTATCCGCCACCGATGTAAGAGACGGCATCCTGCACCGCCCAGTAGTCGGGATAGTCCTTGTCGCTGCTCAGAGAGAGCTGAAGGATATGTCCCGGTGACGGCATATAGTTCAAGTTGACGATGGGATACCAGTCCCACTGGTTCCAGACGGGAGTCTTGTAATGCTCCACAGCCAGGGAAGCGTCCAAAGCGAGTTTGTCGCGAAACTCTTGCTGGAACCTGCATAGATATTCCAGGTCTGCTCGCGGCGCGGGACTTCATATTGCTCAAGGCATCCGATGAGGTCAGTTGTCCGCCGGTTTCGGGGTCATAATAATATTGGTAGCTGTTGTCGATGCTGGTAGTATAGATGGCTCCGTAATTCAAATCCCAACCTTTTCCCAGACTGTGCTCCTGGGCCAGAAAGAATTTCCATCGGTTGATACGTTGGCAATCTTCGGTGTAGAAGTCGAGTTCCTCGTCCTGCATGCGGCTATGCAGCAACTGGTCGGACGGGGAACGGTAGTAGGTCAGTTCGGCACCGGCTTTGAGGCCAAAAGGGGTACGATAGTCCAGACGGCCGTTGTGCAGCCAGTCGGTGCTATTGCCATGAGTTGTGGACACCTGCGTGCCCGTCACGCCCTTCCAGTTGTGGGAGGTGGAATAGCCACCGTTATAGACGAAACTCAGCTGATGGTTCTTGGCGATATTATAGTCCGCCCCTACCCGGAAGCTATGGGTATGGCTACGGCCACGGCCCACCTCATCTGTTGTCATGGGGTGAACCGAGCCGTCTGCCAGAGTGTGCACAGCCTCTTTGTCGGTAGTAGAGTAGCCCTGGCCATGGCTGTGCGAGTAAAGAAAATCTGCTGAGAATTTATTTTTGCTGAAGAGCAGGCTGGCGCGTTCCTCAAACCTTCGTTATGCTTCTGGCGATACTTGGCATAGAGTTCGCCTTGCCAGGAGCCGGGGCCGCCTGCCGATTGTTTCAGGGTGATATTGATAAGTGCGCCACGCACCTGGTAGCGTGCAGGGGCGTTGTACATCACTTCCGCCTTCTCTATGCGGCTGGCAGGGATGCTGCGCAGCAAGGAATAGAGCTGCTCTGTGCTGAGGGTGGTTACTTTGCCGTCCAGGATAACGGTGACTCCCTGACCTGCCAACTGCAGCCCTCCATTCATCTCGATGACGCCGGGAAGCTCTTTCACGGCATCGTAGGCATTATCTACGGGGAGGTTCCGGATAAGGCGGGGCAGGTCGTACACCAGCTTGCCTTGCGCTGCCTTTACGATGGGGCGTTCACCGGTAATCATCACTTCCGGCAAGGTCTGATAAAGGCTGTCCAGACGGGCATCGGTCGTAATAAGCTGTCGGCGCTGAGGATGCGGTTGTCGTCCGCACCGGAGGTGGTTGCAGTGCCGTTGTTCTCTTGTGCCGAAAGGCTGATGCTCAAAGCACAGCATACAATAGGGAGTAAATAGAATCGTTTCATGTTCTTCTTTTTATTTATGTTTATATTCTTCTTCTGCAAATCTTCGTCTGCAAAGTACGGCAGAATCAGCAGAAACTTGTGTTATCAGCGGCTTACCAAGTGTTATCCAGTGTTATCGGGAGTGTTATTTAGTCTTATCGGATGATAGGGTTCACAATATTAATCTTACCTTTGTATGTATAAAAGTAACCGGAAACAAACATGAAACTGCCATTCAAATATATTGCCATACTTGTCATCGTCTCCCTGGCCGGCATCTTCGCTACCAAGCTACTGGCTGACGGGGCTCTACCATACCATGCACAGTGAAATGGAAAGGGACATCACCGAAGCCATGCGCATGAGCGACTATAACGAAATGATGATACGCGTGGATAAAATGAAGCAGGACGACATAAACCACGGTGAAGTCAGCGTATCAGCCGGATACAGCGATGACGGAAAATCATTTGTCCGTAGCAGTACCACCATCTCCCGTGAAGATTCTTTGGACAACACCACCCTGCACGAAACCTTCATGCCCAAAGGAGACAGTGTTTACGTGACCCACCCGAACGATTCAACCCGCGTGGAAGTCAGTGTCAGGGACTCAGACAGCTCTCCCCAATCCGCATTGAGTGCCAAAGGGGGACTGGATGTGATTTTGCGCGACCAAAACAGTATGCTGGAACTCGCCACCTACCTCCAGCGCGGACTGCATTCGGGACTGGACATCATTTCCGACCCCGACGTAGTGCTTTATGACAGCCTGCTGACTTCATTCCTGCATGACCGTAACATCAATCTTCCCCATAGGCTGCTACATCTTCACAAAGGCAGCAAATGGGACTCTACCATTCTCTATATAGATACATTGGTAAACATCGGTACCCCCGGCTATGTGCCTACCTCAAAAGCCGTGGAATATAATTATTCTTTCGACATCAATACAAGTCAAAGCTACCGTCTCATCATGGAACCGGCCGGCACGTTGGTCTTGCGACAGATGTCGGGCATTCTCACCACATCATTCGTTATTCTGATCGTACTCGCTTTCTCCTTCTGGTTCCTGATACGCACCATCCTGAAACAGAAGACACTGGAAGAGATGAAGAGCGATTTCACCAACAACATCACCCACGAACTGAAAACCCCCATCGCCGTAGCATATGCCGCCAACGACGCTCTGCTCAACTTCAACCAAGCGGAGGAAAAGGCCCAACGCGACAAATACCTGCGTATCTGCCAGGAACAGCTTCAGCGCCTCAGTGGACTGGTTGAACAGATACTTTCCATGAGTATGGACGCCGCAGGACTTTCCGCCTGCACCCGGAGGAATTTGCAATACGTGATATTCTGGAAACGCTCATCGAACAACACAAGCTGAAAGCGGAAAGCTCCGTCCACATATCGGTGGACATCGAACCGGAAGATTTGAGCGTACTTGCCGACCGTACGCATTTCAGCAACATCATCAGCAACCTGATAGACAACGCCATCAAATATTCGCACGGAGAAGCCGAAGTGACCATCCATTGCCGCAAGATGGCCGTCGAAGGCAGAATGAACAGACCGAAATCTCTGTCAGCGACCACGGTATCGGTATTGCTCCCGAGAAGCAGAAGCACATCTTCGACAAAATTCTACCGCGTACCCACGGGTAATCTGCACGATGTGAAAGGCTATGGGCTGGGATTGTTCTATGTGAAGACCATGATAGAGAAGCATGGTGGCAGCGTATCGGTAAAGAGTGAGTTGGGAAAAGGAAGTACCTTTACGATAAGGATATGATAACATTATTTGTTAGGGTACTTTACATTACTTGTTAAGGAGCTTTACATTACTTGTAACAAAAGCGACAATTATGGAAAAGATAACCGTACTTCTGGTTGAGGACGAACAGACCCTCGCCATGATTATCAAGGACACATTGGAAGGGCAGAACTTCATCATCCACACCGCAGCAGACGGTGAAGAGGGATTGCGCAAGTTCTTCGACCTCCGCCCCGACGTGCTGGTGGCAGACGTGATGATGCCCCGCATGGACGGCTTTGAAATGGTGCGCCGCATCCGGCAGACCGACAAACAGACCCCGGTACTGTTCCTCACCGCCCGCTCCGCCATCAACGATGTAGTGGAAGGGTTTGAGCTGGGTGCCAACGACTACCTGAAAAAGCCTTTCGGAATGCAGGAACTCATTATCCGCATAAAGGCCCTGGTAGGCAAAGCTTTCTCCTTTACAGAAGAAAATCCCAAGGAAACTACCGTTTTTGAAATCGGTGACTACCGTTTCAATTCCGTCACTCAACGACTTGCTTTTGCAGGCAGCACCCCGACTTCACCTAACGCGGATACGGAAGTGGAACTCTCCCACCGCGAGTCCGAGATACTGAAACGTCTTTGCGAGAACCGTAACCAGGTGGTCAACACCCAGAATGTATTGCTCGACCTCTGGGGAGACGACAGCTTCTTCAACTCCCGCAGCCTGCATGTGTTCATCACCAAACTGCGGCATAAACTGGCCGGAGACGAGCGCATCCGTATCGTCAATGTGCGGGGAATAGGATATAAACTAATAGTGAACTAAACTAAAACTAAACTACTATTTATGAAAAAGTTATTATTCATTACTTTTATCTGTTCCTCACTCTGCGCCTATGCACAGAGCGAGATTCCGGAAGACACAATAAAGAACCGGCCTCCCGTAAAGAAAGAGCAGATTCCCTTTTCTCCAAAAGAGAACAAGCGTACGGGCCTTGATGAAAGCCAGCCCCAACAAAGTCTGCAGGGCGAACAGCAGGAAGAGATAAATCTCCATCTCCCTCCCTCCGACTATGTGGAGCCCCTGCCCTGGACGGACATGAAGAAGATACACTTTCAGAAAAACATCTTTGAATGGGACTTCCAGCGTTTCGCCGATTTCCTGCTCTCGCCGGAAGTCGTACTGACGATGTACGGCAGCCATAACACCTATCCTGCAATGGGCTCCATCATGCAGGCTGGCGCAGGAGTTACTTATTACAGTCCCGACGGACATTGGGAATTGAGCGGAGGGGTATATGCCGCCCATTATTCCATCTCCCAACCTTCATCCATTACCGGTGCCAGTATGCCAAAAGGGATGCCCCCCGAGGTACTCAATGGGACATAGGCTACAATGCCTCCGTATCCTACCGCATCAATCCCTACATGCGCCTGCATGCCTTCGGCCAGTATTCGGGCTACGGGAGAAGTAACTCCTTTCATGGATATATGAACCCGATGTATCCGCAAAGCGGTTATGGCATGGTACTGGAACTGAAAGTGACGGACTGGCTCGACCTCAACGGAGGGATGGAACGAAGATACGACCCCACCAAAATGAAATGGGTGACTTCGCCCATTTTCGCCCCTACCATTCGTATAAAGAAATAGAAATAATACAAAGATATTCCGGAAATAGAGGGAAACGAGTATCTTTGTTCAGTCTGCCCCTATGCGGCAGACAGCAACTGAAATTGTGAACAAAGAACAATGAAACGAATCTTCTTCTGCATCATCATTTTACTTGCAGGCATGTCATCCGTCAGCGCACAGAGCGAGATGCCTGCCGATACGGTACGTACTGCAGTACGTGGCAAAGCGTCTCCCGAAGGCATGTCTCCGTCTGAAAAGGAACTTCTGCCGGACGTGAAGAATTACGACGCTTCCTGCTGGATATGGGGCTGATGAATCTGTCCGCCCCCACTCTTCCCAAATTCACTTTGGAGATACCGGATGCCAGCAAAGACTATAGCCGCATCTTCCAGTTGAACCCGAACGTGACTTATTCACAAGGTCTTTCGAACATATTCTCACTCAGCAACTCCCGGTATTTCAGTTCGAATCCCTTCGGACTGACGGCTTCTGGGCTCTACCGACAACCTGCAAATGGGAAGTTTCACTTTGAAGAACGGCATGCGCATCCATACGTACGGCGAATATGACAAGGACGGCTGGAAAGTGCCCAACCCTTCCGCACTGCCTTGGGAAAAGAACAATTTCAAAGGGGCGTTCGAGCTGAAATCAGCCAACGGAGCCTTTGGCATACGCATCGAGGTACAGCAGGGCAGACACGTGCCCTATTGATGCCCATCACTTAACAACAGAATCAATGACAAGAAAGAAAATACTGGTGATAGGCGCCAACGGTTTTACCGGCAGACGCATCCTGGATGATTTGTCCCACAACGTGTCTTATCAGACAACGGGCTGTTCCCTGCACGACGACATCTGTCCCCATTCGGGCGACTATCGCTTTATCGTACGGATATATGCAACCGCCAGGCGGTGAAAAAGCTTTTCCAGGAAGTACAGCCGGATGTTGTAATCAATACCTCCGCCCTCTCCGTCCCCGATTACTGCGAAACGCACCATGCAGAAGCGGATGCCGTCAACATTACTGCCGTGGAGCATCTGGCAGAATGCTGTGAGGCGGGAGGCAGCCGTTTTATCCATCTTTCCACCGACTTCGTTTTCGGTGGTGATACGGACCGACCCTATACGGAGGAGGATATTCCCGCTCCCGTTAATTATTACGGCTACACCAAACTGGAAGGTGAGAAACGTATCGCCGCCGTTTGCAGGGATTATGCCATCGTGCGTGTAGTGGTAGTGTACGGTGCCGCCCTGCCCGGACAGCATGGCAATGTGCTCCAACTGGTGGCAAACAGATTAAGGAACAATGAGGAAGTGTTCGTCGTATCCGACCAATGGCGTACGCCACCTTCGTGGGAGACGTGTCGCAAGGAGTGGAGAAGCTGATAAGTCATCCGCAAAACGGTATCTATCATCTCTGTGGCAGCGAGTGCCTGACCATTGCAGACATCGCTTATCGGGTAGCGGACGTATTGGGGCTGAATCGCTCGCTCATCCGTCCCGTCACTACGAAGGAGATGAATGAAAAGACGCCACGTCCCCGTTTCAGCGGGCTGAGTATAGAAAAGGCAAGCCGGGAACTGGGGTATCAGCCGCGCACGCTGGAAGAAGGAATAAAGCAGATGTTCGGATGGTAAATAATGCAGGTGCGGATGGCAGCAGATTCGACTACAGCAACTCCGGCTCTGCCAGTCCTTTCTCTTTGCGATACACACGTACCATCTCCAGAATCACATCTCCATATTTCTCCACCCCTTTTTTTCCGAAATACGGAATGCGTACAAGCATGGCCTTATCCGAAGGAAGCAGATTGCTGATGCCTAGAATTGCCTTCTGCTGAATGACGGTGTATACGGGCAGCCCTAATGCGGAAGCTTCTGCATTGCGCCATGCTACCAAGCGGTTGTAAAGTTCCGGATGCAACACATCCGTGGGTACTTCAACAGCCGCAGCATCGCGTTTCCGCTCACGCGGACATTTCTCTTTATCAGCCTGCTTACTGCTTCCCTGCCCTTCTTTGGCAGAAGCACTTCTCCCTTTGCCTTTACCCTTCTGCGAAGCCGAATCATCAATGGAAAGCAGTGCTTTCTGCTTCAAGTATCCTGCCATATGGAAACCATTCTCCAGCACATAATCCAGCAAATCAGTCTTCATGTCAAACACTTCCTCCAGTTCCTCCATGGCATCCCGGAGCTTCTTCTTCAACTCTTTATTATCAGAAGTTACCGTACTCGCCATCACCGCATCCAGCGGTTGCAACTGCTCTTGAAAATAAGTGGCGGCAGCGTGTATGCGCCCCTGCAAAGTCGGGTCGGCTGCATAGTCCTGCGCAGTATCAATCAGGCGAGTATACTGGATACTGAACTTCTGGGCTACTTTCGTCACTTTGTCGTGAAAACGTTCCATTTCCTCCTTACAGGCTGCGAGTTGCTTGGGAAAGAGCTTGTACAAGTGTTCGTCTATCAGCCGCACATACCGCCGCAAAGCCTGCTCCATGGGCTGGAAATCGAACAAGCCCGACAGCAGTTCCAGGAAATAGGTCTGCTGCAAGGAACGGAAGCGTTTCTCGTCCGGCTCGTTTCTCCGTGCCTCCATCGTGAAGGTATCTACTGCATGGTCACTGATAACGGCCTTTGCAGAAAGCGGGGCACTGAGCACCACTCCCTCCAATGTCTTGCAGCGGCTCAGAGCCACATAGGTCTGCCCATGCGCAAAGGAGGCACTGGCATCAATCACGGCACGTTCAAACGTCAGTCCCTGGCTTTTGTGAATGGTAATCGCCCACGCCAGCTTCAGCGGATATTGCCGGAATGTTCCTTCAATATCTTCTGTAATCTCCTTGGTTTCCTCATCAAGCACGTATTTGGCATTCGTCCACTCTTCCTCCTGAAGTAAGAAGGTAGCGTCGCTTCCCTTACTGCGCACTTCAATTCCATCTGCCGACACGGCTGTCACCTCTCCAATCATGCCATTGTAGTAACGGTGCTCACCGGAGGTGTCGTTCTTCACAAACATTACCTGGGCACCGCGTTTCAGTTCCAGTACTTCATCCGTGGGATAGGAATATTCGGGAAACTTTCCGTCAATCTTGGCACGAAAGGCATACGAGCGTCCCGGAAGTTGTTCCAGCTCATGGTCATTAATCCGTTGGGCCTGATAATTGTGGGTCACCAGGCGGATGTATCCTTCTTCTTTATCTGGTACGAAATTGGGAATATACCGGCGGTTCAAGGCTTCCAGCACTTGCCCGTCACAACGGTTTTCGCGAATGCGGTTCAGTAATTCAAGAAAAGTCCCATCGTTCTGCCGATAGACTTTCTTTAGTTCTATGGTGCAATATTCCGTCTGCTTCAAGGCCTGGCTGGAGAAGAAATAAGGCGTGTCATAGTATTTGCGCAGCATCTGCCACTCATCGTCTTTCACTACGGGAGACAGCTGCTGTAAGTCGCCAATCATCAGCAGTTGCACGCCGCCAAAGGGTTTGTTCCGGTCGCGGAACCGCCTCAAGACGGCATCCACCGAATCGAGCAAGTCGGCACGGACCATACTGATTTCATCGATGACCAATAAATCTATGCTGCGTATAATGTTAATTTTCTCTTTCCCGTAACGAAAACGGTAGGTTGCCTTGCCATCTGCGCTGAATGAGCTTTCGGCACATAAGGAGCGAAAGGTACTTGGAAAAAGGAGTGGATGGTGACACCGCCTGCATTGATAGCGGCAATTCCCGTCGGTGCAAGTACAATCATCCGTTTCGGACTCTCTGCCCTCAGTTTTCGCAGGAAAGTTGTCTTACCGGTACCTGCCTTACCGGTCAAAAAAAGATGAGTGCCTGTGTTTTCAATGAATTGCCATGCAAGCGCTATTTCGGGATTATTCTCCATTGATATGTTTATTATTCAACCAATCCGCTCTCTCTCAGAATGATACGGATTTCATCAGTAGCCATATATGATAATAGGACAAAGATAACGCTTATTTCGTTATCCTTGTCCTATTATTCCATTTATTTGTACCCATCCTGAGAAAGCCCTTTACGGGGCAATCCGGACTATTTCAAGCTACCGCCGATAATATCGAGCAGCTCATTCGTAATGGCCTGCTGACGGCTCTTGTTATACTGTTTCGTCAAATCTTGAATCAACTCGTTGGCATTATCTGTCGCCGTCTGCATGGCTAGCATACGGGCAGCATGTTCCGAAGTATTGGAATCGAGAAGCACGGTAAATATCTTCTGACTCAACACTTTTGGCAGAAGTTCCGCTATCAGTTCGCCGACGGAAGGTTCCACAATGTAATCATTATTAAAACTGCGGGCATCCTCCGGTACATCTTCTGCCGCCTCCTGCGCTACTTGCGTCAGGTCAATGGGCAGATAATTCTCGCGGAGCAGCACCTGCGAACCCATCGATTTGAAGTGATGGTAAATCAGCTCCACATGGTCAATCTGCTTTTCCACAAACTCATGCATCAACTTCTCTGCCAGCTCATACGCTTCAACGTACGAAGGCTTGTCTGCCATCACCTGGTAGCTGCCTTGCGGCACATATCCCATTTTCTTGACGGCTTCCTCCATCTTTCTCCCAACGGATATATCAGAATATTCTCCTTGCCCAGCGACTGGTAATCTTCCAAAGCCCGTTCCAGCATCTTCGCCACATTCGAGTTGAATGCACCGCACAAGGAACTATTGGACGAAAACGCCACAACCGCTACTCTCGTCACGGGTCTTTTCTCGGTATAGGGCGACTCGAAGGAAGCATCCGTACGCAGAAAGTTCGTCAGAATCTCATTCAGCTTCCGTTGATAAGGCAGCATATTCTCAATCCGCCCCTGCGCCTTATGCAGTTTGGCAGATGCCACCATCTTCATAGCCGATGTTATCTGGCGTGTACTCTTGACGGAGCTTATTCTATTTTTTACCTCTTTCAGTGAAGACATATATCTATTTACGATTTAATTATTTACGATTTACGATTGAAGTTACTTTTGCTTGCAGCCGATTTACCACTTACCATATAGAGTAGCCCCAATCGTAAATCGTAAATCGTCCAATCGTAAATTACATGAATTGCCTTGCAACCGCCTCTGCCGTCTCCTCAATCTTCTTGCAGACATCGTCATTGATGGCACCCGTCTTTAAAACGTCGAGTACCTCCATGCGATAGTTCATCTCAAGAGACTCAAGGAAGTTGCGTTCAAACTCGCTGACCTTGTCCAAAGGAACATTCCTCAACAAGCCGTGCGTGCCGCAATAAAGAATGGCAATCTGCTTTTCTACCGGCATCGGGCTGTATTGGGGCTGTACCAGCAGGCGTGTATTCTTCTGTCCCTTGTCGATGGTCAATGCCGTCACGGGGTCCATATCGCCACTGAACTTGGTAAACGCTTCCAGCTCCCGGTACTGTGCCTGGTCAATCTTTAATGTACCTGCCACCTTCTTCATAGCCTTGACTTGGGCATTACCACCCACACGGCTCACAGAGATACCCACGTCAATGGCCGGACGGTTACCCTGGTTGAAGAGGTTCGTATCAAGGAATATCTGCCCGTCAGTGATTGAAATCACATTCGTTGGGATATAGGCGGACACGTCTCCTGCCTGAGTTTCGATAATGGGCAATGCAGTCAGCGAACCGCCACCTTTCACCTTGCCTTTCAGACTGTCCGGCAGGTCGTTCATCTCGCGTGCCACTTCCTCCTGGCTGATAATCTTCGCCGCACGTTCCAACAAACGGGAGTGCAGATAGAAGATATCACCCGGATAGGCCTCACGTCCTGACGGACGGCGCAGAATCAGAGACACTTCACGATAGGCCACCGCCTGCTTGGACAAGTCGTCATAGACCACCAGCGCATGACGGCCGGTATCACGGAAATACTCTCCGATGGCAGCCCCTGCAAAGGGAGCGTAATACTGCAATGCAGCCGGGTCTCCCGCCGTAGCAGCCACCACAATGGTATAGTCCATCGCACCGTACTGGTGCAGGGTATTCACGATAGAGGCAACGGTAGAACCTTTCTGACCAATGGTACATAAATACAATACACCGGATCACCAGCTTCAAAATTGGCACGCTGGTTGATGATGGTATCGATGGCAATGGCCGTCTTACCGGTCTGGCGGTCACCGATAATCAGTTCACGCTGTCCACGGCCGATAGGTATCATGGCATCCACAGCCTTCAGACCGGTCTGTAGCGGCTGATTCACCGGCTGACGGAAGATAACTCCCGGCGCTTGCGTTCCAGCGGCATTTCATAAAGTTCTCCGCCTATCAGTCCTTTGCCATCGAGCGGCGCACCAGAGGGTCTATTACACGGCCCAGCATACCCTCTCCCACCATGATGGAAGCAATACGCTTGGTACGCTTACAATGAAGCCTTCCTTGATTTTATCCGTAGGGCCAAGCAACACAGCACCCACATTATCCTCTTCGAGGTTCATCACAATGGCCTTGATGCCGTTGTCGAACTCCAACAACTCGTTGGCTTCGGCATTGCGCAACCCATAGATACGGGCTACACCGTCACTGACTTGCAGTACCGTGCCAATCTCGTCCAACTGTACGCGGGTGTCAATCCCTTCCAGTTGCTTGCGGAGAATATCGGAGACTTCGCTTACTTTTATATTTTCAGACAACATCTTAGTATTTACTATTTTACAATTTACTATTTACTATTTGAAAGAACCCGAATCATATACTGTTTGACCTCTACAACTTACGCATCACAAGACTATTAAATAAGTAAATTGTAAATTGTCAAATCGTAAATCACACGATTCTTCTATTCTTATCAATGAACTGCTGTTTCACTTTCTTAAGCTGCGTAGCAATACTGGCATCCAGACGGAAGTCGTTGATGTCGAAGATAAAACCACCTTCAATGGAGGGATCCACTTCAGTCTGCAGCTCCATGCTGGCATGCAGCAGGGAGGAAGCACTGTCATGGATGCGCTCCCGCACTTCCTGACTGACGGGAACGGCTGTTATCAGCTTTCCTACACCGATATGCTTGTCTTTCCGGTACAAATCCAGAAAACTCAGGCAGATGTACTGGAGAAAGTTTTCCCGCCGGTTCTTCAACACCAGGGTCATGAAACGCGCAAACTCACGGCCCGCAGGAGCATCCCCCACAGCAGCGGTACAGATAAGTGTTAACTTCTCACGTATCGTCAGGATGGGGTTTTCCAATGCCATGCGCAAATCCGGATGTTTCCTGAAGCTACGGTCGAGCATACAAAACTCCTTGTACAGAGTATCTTCTGCCCCCATGCTCTTGGCATATTCCATCAATGCTTTCGCATAACGCATCGAAACGATTCCTATATCCATTTCTTTGAGAATTAATTGTTTTTACTTGCGGCCAGCACTTCATCCAGCATCCGGTCTATCATCTCCATCTGCTCATGTTTCTCGTCCAGATTCTTGCGGATAATTTTCTCGGCTATATCTACGGACAAGACTGCCACCTGGCGGCGAATATCGCGGATGGCCTCTTCCTTCTCTTGCTGTATCTGCTTTTTAACTTCGTCCAGCTCCTTCTGCGCGGCGCTTCCGCCTGCTTGCGTGCTTCGACGATAATCTTGTCACGCTCATGCATCGCCTCCCGCAGAATACGTCCTTGTTCTTTGTTGGCAGCAGCAATCAACGCTTCACTCTCCTCTTTCAGTTTGGAGAGCTGGGCATTTGCTTCGCGTGCCACTTCCAAAGACTGGTCGATGTAGGTCTTGCGACCTTCCACCATCTTGGTGATAACGGGAAAACCGTACTTGGCAAGCACCACAAACACCACACCGAATGAAAGGAGCATCCAGAACAGCAGACCACTATCGGGTAATAACAATGACATAATTTTATTTACTATTTGACAATTTACGATTTACAATTTGGCTGCGCGGTGATGCTGCACGGACAAATTGTAAATGGTAATGGTAGATTGTACATTATAAAAAGAATACCAATAAACACACAACTACTGCCAACAAAGCAACACCTTCAATCAAGGCAGCGGCAATAATCATGTTCATACGGATATCTCCGGATGCTTCCGGCTGGCGGGCAATGGCTCCATAGCAGAACCGCCGATTTTACCAATACCTACACCAGCACCAATAACAGCCAAACCAGCACCAATGGCTGCACCCAGTTTACTAACTCCCACACCTGCCGCAGCAGCTTGCAATAATACAGATAGTAACATAACTTTCAGTTTTTAAATGGTTATTTTTATTAATATTTATATTCCCAATAATCGTATCACTTCACCGCCTTCTCCTTATGCTCTTCCTGCGCCAGACCGATGAACACGGCTGACAGCATGGTGAACACATATGCCTGGATAAAGGCAACCAACAACTCAAGTGCATTCATAAAGATATTGAACAACACCGATGCCACGGTCAGCGTTCCGTTCAAAGCAGGTCCCATACTGGCCGAGATGAATATCAGGCAGGTAAGCACCAGCATTGCCATGTGCCTCCAGCATATTGGCAAAAAGACGTATCATCAAAGCAAACGGTTTGGTGAAAATACCGAAGAACTCGATAAACGGCATCATGGGGACCGGTACCTTCAGCCACCAGGCACATCCGGCCAAAAGATATCTTTCCAATAAGTCTTGGTTCCAAAGATATTCACGGCCAAGAAAGTACAGATGGCCAATACCATCGTAATGGCTATATTTCCCGTCACGTTGGCCCCTCCGGGAAAGAAAGGAATCAGCCCCATAATGTTGTTGATGAAAATAAAGAAGAAGGCCGTCAGCAAGTAAGGTGCGAATTTACGGTACTTCGGACCGACACAGCTCTTTATAATATCATCGTTCACCATCATGATAAACATCTCCATAAACCGATGAAACCACCGGGAGCGGCACTTCCCTGCGGGTGCTTGCGATACCAGTGCGCCACACTCAAAATGATGAGAAGCAGCAATGCGCTGTTGATGAGCAAAGCCAGTGTCACCTTCGTGATGGAGATGTCCAACGGGCGTATTTCGTTTCCGGTGGCATCATACTCCACCAGCTTGCCTTCGTACTTGCTTCCTGCGGGAGCGATGGAAAAGCCTTCATAACTTCCACCGTTCTCCTCTAGACGTGAGGATAGAAAGGCATGCCATCCGGTGGTAGAGCTATGCACAATTACCGGCAAGGGAATCGTAACGTGAGTTTCGCCCCACGTCGTGATGTGCCATTCGTAAGAATCGCCGATATGCCCGAAGACAATCTCCTTCACGTCCACCGTATTCTCGGCCCGCACCGTGGCGGGTAGCAACATGCCCAGTGCCAGCAGAACTACAGTCAGTATGTTACGCAATCTTTTCATTGTTACTTTTCTTTTTCAGTTTCCGGTTCGCCTCAAAAGTGAAGAAGAACCAGGATCATAAATCAAATATATCAGATAGTTGGCTATAAACGTCAACAGAAACGCCCTGGCTTCCTCACGTACTGCAACGCAATAAACCAGCATCACAATCATGGAGACCAGCATTCTCATCACACGCATCAGCAGATAAATCTGCAACATTCGTCCCGGCATCCGGTGACGGCAGCTTTCGGTCATATTAATCATGAATACTCCGAAAACAAAGAAGAAAAGCGGAATCAGCGGATAACCGCCGAAATAGTGATGCGGATTTATCGAAAAATACGCCCAACCGCCTACAATTCCTATCAATACCGTCAAGAGCGCTGTATGC
>ENA-OQCS01000713-OQCS01000713.1-human-gut-metagenome-genome-assembly--contig:-NODE-713-length-18442-cov-1.943980_pt1 | contig 18442 bp, 25 predicted proteins | sample MGYA00242757_ERZ504575 | MGnify/ENA primary metagenome ERZ504575 (study PRJEB26092, sample SAMD00036297) | human gut metagenome | host: Homo sapiens | study: EMG produced TPA metagenomics assembly of... | reverse complement strand
CCTGGCATATTACTTCCAGCGTAAATGCCGACAGTTTGCCAATCCCAATTCTCCTGAAAATGACAAACACAACAATCATGGCAGAAATCAGGAGAGCCGTAATCTTCTCAACTTTTCTTGCATCCATCGTTTTTTAGCCTTGCATATCATCATCTTGGCACTACCCGGCGTGAGGTAGAATTTCGGTGCGGGTTGAGCAATCACTTTAGCACACAGTTCAGAAATGGTAAGTTCCGGGTATTCTGATTTGAGAGCGACAACCCTTGTATGAATCTCCTCATACATTTCTTTCTTCAACGGCCGCATACCGCTTAAATCGTTCTCACCCCTCATCATGGCGGAAACGACCAATGCTGCACGAATATCGCTGACCCAAAACCTCCGGGACGGCATGTTTACAATTACTTTATACACTTCAGGCATACGGATATAATCACACGATGAAATGTATTCATCGTATGCTCTCATCAAGTCGTTCATACGCTCCATAGAGTATTCCATAACTGCTCCTTTATGCTTCATTTTTCTTCCCGTTATAGTACCAAAGTTACCAATAGGAGCGTAAAAAGATAAACATGACATCCTGCTTTCCCTGCCTATTTTTGTCTTGTAGAATCTGACTATAAATTAAATTTTTGAATTATGCCTAATAATACGGAAGTTAAGAGCAATCGCGAGCGATACACAGAGCGATTGAAAGCAAAGTATCCGGACAGAGAATTTGCCGATGATGAAGCGTTATTCGGTCAAATCAATGACGATTACGATGGTTACGACAAGGAATTGTCCGGTTACAAGGAACGTGAAAAAGCACTGTCCGACCTGTTTGCAAGCAACCCGCAAAGTGCCGCTTTCCTTACTGACTGGAGAAAAGGCGAAGACCCTATCATCGGTATGGTGCGCAAATTCGGGGATGATTTCAAGGCCGCACTTGAAGACCCCGAAAGCAGGAGGCACTTGCAGCCGCCAACAAGGAATTTGCGGAACGAATCGCCCAAGAGAAAGAGTACGAGGGAGAGTATCAGAAGAACCTCGACGAAACCCTGACCACCCTTGAAACCATGCAACAGGAAGAAGGACTGCCGGATGAGGACATCGACAGCGCAATGGATTTCCTTGTAGGCATTGTACGTGACGGAATCATGGGTAAGTTTACACGTGAAAGTATAGAAATGGCCATAAAAGCAATCAGGCACGACAGCGATGTGGAAGCTGCCGGACACGAGGGTGAAGTAAAGGGGCGCAACAGCAAGATTGAAGAAAAACTACGCAAAGCAGGCAAAAATGACGGTACAGCCGACCTTGCCGGTAAAAACGGTGGCGGCAGTGGCGGTTCACGGCAGATGCCTGACCTCGGTGCAATCGGGCGTTATGATGGTACACAGAACATTTGGGAGCGTGGCGGTGAAAAACGCAAGGCGATAAACAGATAAATATAAACCAATTTACATTTTTAACTTTTAAAATTTCGAGCAATGAAGAAAACAATGAGTTTCTTTTGTCGCATTACGCTGATGATATTGGCGTTTGTGACGGGTGCATCAAGCGGTGTCATGATGGCAGAAGCATCGAACCTGCCTGATGCGGGTAAAACAACAGCCGGTGCGGACGGTACGGGTGGAACAGACGGTATTTCCACTGAAACAGGAGGGCGTGAAACCGGCGACCCAAATTTCTATTTGAGTGATGTGGACAAACGCATCGTGAAAATCCGTCCGATGGCTACTCCAATTGACCAAATCAGCCGTTATGCAAAATCAAGCTCCACCAATCATTTGAAGTGAAGTATTACAGCGTGGGTACACGTGAAATCAAATGCAGTACCAACAAAAAGCTGGAAGCTATGCTCAGCGGTGCGAGCGTGTCGTTGCCGGTAGATGATTTGAATATGTTCACGTTGGATGATACCATTAGGGTAGTCGGTGTCAGCGCCATCACCAAACCGGACGGAACGAAATATACGGAAGATGACAGCAACGTTCCGGACTCGTGCTTTGTGTGTGCGGAAAGGACAGCTCAACAAATCTTCCTACAGTGTATGCCGTAAATGGCAAAATGGATGATTCAAGCAAACAGCCGATTCTTGTTCCGGAAATTCCACAAGGAACAACGCTTGTACGCATGGGAAAAGCATGTGGGGAATTGGATGTTCAGACAGGACGATTCAATAATATCCCTATGCCTGAAACCCAGTATTGTCAGAACTTCATGATTCAGGTAGAGCAATCAACTTTTGACAAGATTGCCGCCAAAGAAGTGAACTGGAATTTCTCAGACATTGAAGAAGACGGTGTATATGATATGCGCCTCGCAATGGAAAATACTTATCTGTTCGGTGTGAAGCAGGTTATCAAGCACATTGCAAAGGACGGCATGAACACTTGGTTTACAGGTGGTATCTGGTGGATGGCCGGAAAGGACATCGAGGTGGGCGAATGGGATACTGACAAGAAATGCGCCATAATTACCGATGAAAACCTTGTGGATATTACCAAAGACCTTTTTGTTGGTACCGGCATCGGTAACAAGCGTAAGATTTTATTTTGTGGAAGTGATATGCTCTCTGCATTCTCCAAGATAAAGAGCGAAAAATTCCGCTTGAAAGATACCGTGGAGGTATGGAACTTGAAATTCAAATCTTGGGATACTGATTTCGGAGAAGTATTAACCATACATCATGAACTGTTCGATGTAAACGGAATGAGTGATTGCGGCTTTGCAATGGATCCGGAATATCTTTCCAAAAAAACACATGTGTCTTGGGCACGTAACGTACTCGACTTGCAAAAGGCCGGTATCCGCCGTACCGATGCGGTAGTTATCCAAGAGGTGAGCTGCCTGTATCTGCGCTATGCAAAGGCACATGCACGTATGAGACTGGCTAAAGCACCCGCCCAAGATTTAAATGCGGCATAATAAAGAGTTCATAAAGAATTATTAATTACCGGGGGATGGGATAAGGTGTCCCGTCCCCTTTTTACTTTTAAGAATATGATTACGAAAACCTACAAGGCGAATACCAATATCAGTATTAATGTGGTACTTCCGAGCAAGAAGAACCTGCATATCGCATTCGTTCCATTGTCAAACGGAAGCAGTGTATTCACTACCGACAACGAGGACATACAGAAGTCTGTAGAGAACCATTACAAGTTTGGCAAACTGTTCAAACTTCATTCTGTGCACGGGCAATCCGAGACAGTAGAAACAGCCGGAAAAGCGTCTAAAAACGGTTCATCTGAAAAACTTCATGCCGAAAGTACGCACAATGGTGAAGACACGCCTGCCAACGAAACCGGCAGACAGGACGAAATGCCGCAAGAAGACGCAGGGGATAACAATACGACATCTCGCAAAGTCAAAGTAAGCGACATTGCAAGTGCAAAAGATTACCTTGCAGACACTTTCGGTATCAGCCGCACTTCCATGCGCTCGACCAAGGCAATCATGGAGCAGGCAGCAGCAAACGGAATTGAGTTTGAAGGTCTGGAATAAAGATAAGGCTTATGGCTGTATATCAGAAGAACAAAATACAGGAGGATGTACGCACCGCCCTGGACCAAAACATGAACAGCGATACGTTGAAGATTATAGGCGATGTGGACACTCTTGCACTTGACGACATCATTGCATCAAAGATTTTGGAAGCAGTAAAGCGTGTGCACAGCTCTGCACCGTCCTATTTGCTTGACGGCGGACACAACTTCGGTGATGCCATATATTGGAAAGAGCATGAAAGCGGATGGATATTACTGCCGGAAGATTTCATGCGTTTTGTCGTTTTCCAAATGAACGATTGGGAGCGTGCGGTATTTAATCCCATAAACACCGATGACCCTGAATATGAAAAACAGTCTTCCCGATTTAAAGGCATAAGGGGAACATGTCAACGGCCTGTATGCGCCATATCCATACGGCCAGAAGGAAGAGTGATGGAATTTTATTCTTGCAAAACGACAGAAGCGAAAGTGAGCCGTGCTGTATATCTGCCTTACCCGAAAATAGACAAATATGGCGCGGTAGAAATCTGTGAGAAATGTTATGATGCTGTGATATATACCATAGCTGCATTAGTATTAACGACATTCGGCGATACGGAAAAAAGTGCCGCATTGAACGAATTGGCTAAATCTGTATTAATATGAGTTACGAATCAAAACATATAGACGGTGATGTCTCCGTTGGTCGCAATACAGCGATAGGTGGTGACGCGACCGTTCAGGGAAAGACCCACTTGAAAGGAAACGTAATGGTGGACGGCTGGCTTGAGGCAAAAAATATCAAGGGAGTGAGCAAAGGACTGTTCACGACCATCGAAAAACTGAAAGCGGCTTATCCTTTACCACATGACGGATGGTGGGCACTTGTGGGTGTTTCCTTACCAGTCCCATATATGTGGGCGATGGCGGAGAATGGGTCCCGACCGGACAGAGTGGAGGCAACCCGACCATAGACAGCGGTCAGTATAACGAAGCCGTAGAAAAACTGCAAGAGGATATTACCAAACTGCAGGACGACATTACGGATATAGAAGCCCGCAACAAAGCGCAAGACACCAACCTCACCACGCTTGGTGATAGTGTCAACTCGTTGCAAGACCAAGTAAACACGACCAAGGATACTGCAAACAAGGCAAACAACAAGGCGAATGAAGTTGGAAGCCAACTGAACTCTTTCAAAGAATCAAAAGGTGAAAACGGAGGAATCGCCCCTCTTGACGAACAAGGGAAAGTACCGAGCCGACATTTGCCCGGATACATTGATGACGTGGTAGATTTTTATGGCATTTCCGTAGGCATTACTGTAAAAAATGAATCCATAGACAAAAATTCCAACGATGAGGGTTGTAAGTTGTATATGATAAGGAACATGGTTGCTTTGTGCTTGCATACGTTCCGACAATCGGAGAATCCGAGACTGCTACTTATTATAACAACTGGTTGGATGCAGATGTTTTCGGTACGGCAAGTACAAACGGGCGAATACCCTCTTCCGGCAAAGTCTTTCTATGTGAAGAAGATGGAAAAAGTTATCGTTGGAGCGGTAAGCAACTGACTTCAATTGGCTCCGACCTTGCTCTCGGACATACAAGCTCTACTGCATTCCCCGGTGATGAAGGTGCGAAGTTACAGGAAGATATGAAGCAGGTCGAAGAAAACAAGAAGGCAATACTTCACTCAATAAACAAGTCGTATCGCGTAGCGTTGTGAATGTCAACCATCTGTTTGACCTTTCAGATAGGGAGATAACATTTTCCGTAGCACTTGACAGGTGTGCGACTTCTGAATATGCTTCTGCTTTGCAGATTCCGGGTGTGTCTTGATATTCCTTACAGAAGCCGGATGGGTTTCAAAACAATGGACAAATACCTCTGATTGGAGTAAAGAAAGCAACTGGACGGATTTCGGGACTTCCGGTGGTGGAAACGTAGGCAACACCATCAACGTGAACGACCTTGCGGAGATGGAGAATATACTTTGGGAACAGCCATAAAAGCTGTTGTTGACCTTGAGAAAGAAAGCGGGTTCTCTTATTTGAAAAGCGGTATCGTCCTTACATTCAAGACTGCGGAAAGTGATAAAAATGGCGCACCTGTATGGCTTGCCTATCAGTTCACACGCGATAAGAGTGACATCAGCTGATGATCTGAAACCGTGGGTAGCATTCGGCAGTGGCGGAAGCAAGGTGGAAACATCCGACAAACCGGCAGAGGGAGGAAAAGATGCCCTTTCCACAGGCGGGGCATACATAATGCAGGAGAAAGCTATCGGCGGATTTGATGAAGAAAGTGATGAAGACTACATTTACTACAAAGCCACCAATCTGAATGGCGGACAGATAGAGGATATTGTGCTTAAAATACCCAAAAATGGAGGTGGTGGCGGCTCCAGTGAGGATAGTACATTGTCTATCTACTTCGAGGAAGCCGCTCCTATTATGGCATTCGGCTCAGAGATAAAAATCAATGTAGCTTTGCGTAGTGTCAGCTATCCTGATGGTAACGAGGTGCTTGGTGTCATTCGTAACATCACTATTATTGATGCAAGCACCGGACTGACATTATCCAGTGAGGATATGAACACTGTAGGCTCTGCAAGTGCGACCGATTACAAGTTTGAACTTGACTTCACAAGTTATTTCAGCAGTGCCGCCAGCAAAAGCTTCTTTGTGCAAGCTACAGATTCGGATGGAAATACCAAGAAAAAAGCCATTACCATTATGGCTGTGGATATTACCGTAGAACAACCCATGGCTTTGAATTACACAAGTGATACTATCCTTGTTGCAGGTGGTCCGGCAAAAAATATCGGACAATTCTATAAATTCCCTAATAACACTTCATCCATTCTTGCAGTAGTGGAGATGTTCTATAATGGAGAATGGAAGAAACTTGGTGAAGCAACGGTAAGCGACAGTTATACCAAAGGCATCTCTGTCAATCCAACAAATGTATTCGGTGGCGGAGAAAGACTTTCGCATGGCGCATATCCTGTACGAATATACGGTACGGAGAAGAAATCCGGAGTAAAGGGAAACACCATCTATTCCGCTATCATGTGTGTGGACGAAAACAGTAATACTCCCATCGTCGCCATCAGGTTCAATGACAAGAACAACGGCACGTTACGTTTATATGACAACCTTACCGTAGAGGTGGCTGCGTATACTCCCGGCAAGACTGAAACGCATGTAGATGTTTTCTACAGCGAGGAGAAAGTTACAGCTGTGGAAGCTATGATTGCCGAAACGGTTACAGTGAACAAGCAGATAAGCGGATATAGTACGGACGGAAGCCAAAGTATTACCGTACATGCCGAAAGTGGCGGTGTATCCACCAATGAAATCAAGGTTACGATAAAAGGGAGTGCCATTGATATAGCGATCAAGGACGGTGCTTTGTTCGGATATGATTTTTCTACACGTAGCAACAGTGAGAGCGATCATACTATCACACATAACGGAGTGACAATGGATGTACGAGGTGCAAACTGGTCAAGCAACGGATTTGTAGACTTTCTTAAGGAGCGTTCTTTGCGTATTGCAGAAAATGTAACAGCTGAAATATTGGATTACCATCCTTTGGAAACGCATCAGTGGAAACTACGAGCGGATGTGCATCCAATTTGCCTTTGCCACCAAAAATATCAAGGAAGCTGATTCAAAGCTGATAGAATGCTATGACCCTGATAGCGGAGCCGGTTTCTATGTCTGTGGAAATAAAGCTGCGATATACTGCAAGACCGGACAACCGGCTTTGGTGGAACGCTCATTCCGACAAGGTGAAAAATTACCATGGCCGTAGTTGTAGAACCATCTACCATTTATGTATCACGTGGGGGAAGCAATTATTCCTGTATCAAACTGTATTTGAATGGTGAAGAGGTCGGCTGTATAGGATATATCAGTAATAGCGGTGCTATCCTTAATTCAAAAACCATAACATTTGACGGAACGGAAGGAGACTTGTATTTGTATTATGTACTTGCCTACAACAGTCATTATGAATGGGCGCAAGCTTTTAGAAACTATTTGTGCAAGTTGACTGATACTTCAGCAATGATACAGGAGTATGAAGCGGAGAATGTGCTTGATACACAGAATCGTCCGACAATAGAAGCCCTTTCCGCAAAAGGCATACCTTATTATGTGGTCGTGTCAGACCAGCAAACCTTTGACACGTTTGACGGTGATATTGATACAAGCAAGAAGTTCAAATGTACGTTGTTCTATTATCATCCGACTATGCCGTGGAGAAGTTTTAAGGCTATCAATGTGCAATGGCGCAGGCAGGGAACCACTCGGCAAAACGGCCTATCAAGAACGACCGTTTCTATCTTCAAAAGAATGATGGCTGGGAGGTAACTCCTATTTATCCGGATTATGACAGTGAAGATGCTCAAATATCATATAACTGATGAGAATAGGTTATGTCCGTGTAGGCGAAGATTCTATTCCGGTAAAAATAATAACGGTGAAAGTGGATTATTCCGACAGCTCCAATGCCAACGACTGCGGTGTGTGCGGTTTGATGAACGCCACATTTCGTGCACTCGGAAGTAATTACCTGACTCCCGCACAGCTTCATTTGATGGAACTTGGGCAAAGAGTGACATATCATTAAAGGGATTGGAAATGAATCACTCGACAGCCAATCATCCCATTGCCGCATTCCGTGCTACACAGGAAAGCTTGACAGACGCATGGTTTCATGCAAAAGGGAACTGGAAGGAGGATAAGGGAGAACAGGTTGCGCTTGGGTTTAAAGATACTCCCGGTTACAATAAAGGCTGCGTGAACTATGGAGATTTTGTGGAATATTTCGGACAAAAGGGCGAAAGCATCGACCAGATAGAAACACGTTTCAAGAATGATATTACCACCGATAAAGAAAAGCTTTATCTTCTTTCCCTATATTGCGGGCAGGACTACCGGTTTATGTCATACGAACGGGAGAGTGGACGCGACAAGCCGGAGAGATGAAGCAGGAAAACGGCAAGTGGAAGATTACAGGCAAGGTCCTTAATCCGGTAAGCGGTTACGAATTGCTCACATATGATGGAATGAACTGGTGGCAAGGGGTTGGCAGCGTTGAAGACATGATGGAACCTACTACCGCAGAGTCCTCGTGGGTAACGAAACTCAAACTCGGACAGGAAACCTACCCGATGTGGACACGTTACTTCGAGTGCATGATTGACGATGACCAGTTACAGATAGACCTGGCCATGGGACGGAAAGTACCGTTCGACCTGTACCAAGTACTGAAATTCTGCGACAGTTGCGATTATGCCAAGGAAGAGCTCGCAGGGAAATGGCAGGAAATTTGGAAGACACAGATGTGGAAATACATCAATCCATACTCGTTGGTTTCCTATTATCTTTTCACCGATTATCTTGCCGCTGTCGACCAACAGGCGAAAAACATGCAACCGATGTTCTTCCTTGAAGACGGCTGTAGCGTCAAGGACGGTGTTTATAGCGGAGCAAACGGTATGGAAGCGCGAAGAATGTACCTTAATAAAGTTTATGACTGTGATACCTGCAACGGTAAGGATAATGACGGCGGGCAAACCATTGACCCGGAAGTTGACCCCGGTGATCTGACAAACAGTGCATACGCCGGAAGAGGAAGCGTGCTTTGGAATGATATACGTGTCAGCAGACTATGGATGTAGACCAAAATGCCAATACAATTACATTGCCTGCAATAGCAGATACGATGCGTTCGCTTCCCGATACACTTGGAATCGGTGCCGGACCGTTTTCTCCCAAGGGAGCTGACTATTATTTTGTAAAACAGATAATGAAAAAATGGCCTAAGGTTGTTTCAAGTTATGACGGAGAACGGAAGTATATCAAATATACAGGATACAACGACCTCTATTTCTATGCATTGCAAGGACTGGGGCTGACATCTCTTCCCGCTTTTATAGAACAACGCTGGCGCATCCGTGACGGATACTACCGCTGTGGGGATTTCAAGGCGGAAAGCGGTTATATTGGTGGACGTATCGGTGCAAAAGAAGGTGCAGTCATCAGATTTAAAGCGGCCAAGAGTGGGTATTTCGGTATCGGTAACGATAGTGGAAACATTACACAGGGAATCTTTCTGAAGGCAGGGGAAAGCGGTACATTCACAGATTTCCAGCATGGGGAAAACATCATGCTGTACATATATCAGGCAGACCGCATGAGCATGATAGATTTAAGTGAAGTAAGTATTGACTCAATTCGGGAATACCCTTTCAAAAATGTCGTTGCTACAGGAACTGTATCTCGGTAGTGAAAATCATAAGGAATGGAAAATGTCGCCCGGAAACACCGGATTTCTTACCAATTTGGATTTAGGAGACATGCCGTTTCTCACTACATTGGATATTCGAAACACGGAAATTATAACCGTCAATTGCTCAAAGTGTCCACGAATGGAGAGTGTGCATGCCGATAATACTTCTTTGTCTGCAATAACGTTTGCTGAAACTTCTCCGATAAGTACGCTTGCCCTTCCCGGTACTATCACTGAACTTGTATTGAACAATCTGCCTAATCTGACTTATCCCGGCGGCTTTCTCTTGGTGGTGTCAGTAAGGTTACAAAAATATTCGTGAATGAATGTCCGTATATTGATACGATGACTCTGTTGGAACAGGTGGTCAATGCAAGTGAATTGAAAACCGTCCGTATTCCCAACGTAAATGCTACGGCGAGTGTTGAAATGCTTCGTTCCATAAAAAACGGTGGGGCTATAGGATTGGATGCGAATGGTAATGCGTACGATGAAAAAGGACAGTGTAGCGGAATAACCGGACGATGGATATTGGTCGAACTGATAGAGCAGAACGAAATCGAAGAGCTTGTCCGGTATTTTCCCCAACTTGAACTTCATAATTCGCAGTTCTCTATTGTGAAAATCAGCGATACGGTAGACAATGATTCGTGTGAGAAGTATAGCAATCCCGAAAATAAGACGGGGGCGGATTATGGCAACACATATATTCCAAGCGGGCATACCCTTGCCATCAAGAAAGGATGCCATGCCTATAAATGCTCATTCAACACGAAGAAAAACCAGATGGAAGGCGTGCAGTTAAGCGATACGGATTTCAACTACCTGAAAAACGGCAGCAGCTTTGACATAACGGACACCGCCGGAGAGGGCTTTGATATATTCTGGCATGCTCCGCACCATTGGTACAAGGGAGTGAACGACTACAAGAACCAAGTAAAGTATTTTTTCCCTTCTATAACAGAGACCGAACCGCTCTCAACTGCATTGCATAGCAGAAAATCCCTGTTGTCGGAATTGCTATATATGGAAAATACCGGAGTGTATGCGATTGATGCCGTTGTCGGTGAAGTCATAGGCGAGGATGTCATAACCACCGCATCCAATACGAACAGCTACAAGATGGATGTGAGAGGAATGAAGCAGGTAAGATGGCCCGGTCTGAACCATGCCCGGCTTGGAGGCGTGTTCACTGACGAAAACAACCGTGTGCTCAGTACGTTCATCATGTCTGTAAGCCATACCTATTTTGACTTCAACATCGGTGATTATGTGTTCTGTGACATACCTAACGGTGCAAAATGGTTTTATTTCACTTCTTTCCGTGACATTGGCGACATAGAGTGCCTTGTTGTAGACAGCAGCAGTATTGAAGCCATAGAACCTGAATGGACCGAACACACGGTTGGCGACAACGACAGTCTGGTCGGTGTATATCCTATTACCGTTGACGGTTTGAAGATGCCACGCAGCCTTTCCGGTGATATACGTTCGAAGAAAGGCAACGGGACGTCCGTTACATCTAACGAATGGAAATACGACAGTGAGGGTAATCCTATTGAGATGCCTATCGGCGGTTTGAATTACACGGCAAAGGATTTCCAAAACATCTGCCGCTTACGTGGAGTTGGCTATCAGTTGCAGGATTACGAACAGCATAAAGAGATTAGCAATCTATGGTGGGCTTTGAGCGGAACAACCAACGAACAGTCGGTTGTGGGCAATGGCGGACATGACAGCATTCTGAATAAACTGGATTCCATTGGCATGGCTGACAGCAATAATACCGGCAATACGCTCAACTCCATACTTGGATTGAAGCATTATGTGGGTTGTGATTCAGAATGGATGGACTATATCGCTTTTAATGTGCCGAGCTATGAAGCGTTCTACAAGGCAAAATGCACGGAGAACGACAGTTCATATCCAATAGATTATACAGCGCATATTTATGACCCCGTAAACAAAACCGAACGGACTGTTAAAACAGTTGACGCTTCCAATGGAAATTGTGTCGTGCGCATAGTACATGGTGCCAAGTGCGATGTATTGCCCAGCAGAGTACACAAGGGAGATACAAGTATGTATGTAACACATTATGCAGCAGGATTTTGGATAAGTGGAAGCCGAGGCCGTTGTGTTTTGCGGTCCGGCAATCACTCGAATGCGAACAGCGGTCTCGCTTGTGCGAGCGCGTTCAACGCTTCATCGAACTCGAGCTCGTACTACGGGGCGCGTCTGGCCTTCCGCGGAAAATTCGTTATAATTGAATAGAGCGGACCTCGCGATTTCGAAAAAAGCGTTGGAGGGAGAGCCGTAGGCTGCTCCCTCTTTCTTTTTCTCGCGTAAGCGAGTCGATTTTTGAAACTAATTTTTATGTGGTTGTATTTTTGTCTGTAAAACGTTCCATATATAGAACATTTTCACTATATTTGCATTGTGAATGATATAAGATATGGAATTGAAAACGAGATTCAAAGTAATAATGTCGAGTGAAGCCGATGCATTTCTTGACACTCTGCGCCAAGACGTTAAGGATAAAATTATCTATAATGTAGATAAGGTAGCCAATGGTTATATGGACAAAGATTTATTCAAGAAATTAGATGATACTGACATTTGGGAGTTTCGCACCCTGTATAAAGGTATTCAATATCGTCTGTTGGCTTTTTGGGACACCGACGCGGAAACGTTGGTCATTGCCACGCATGGATTTGTGAAGAAAACACAAAAGACCCCACGCAAAGAGATAAACAAGGCGGAAGCGTCAGAATATTATATTTCAACTCAAAAAAATAAGTATATGGAAGCAATTAAATTTTATACCCTTGATGAAGTTAAGGATAAACATATAGGTGAGGTCGGTACACCGCACAGGGATAAGTATGAAGCTGAATTGCAATCATTTTTGATTGGGGAAGCCATAAAAAAGCCCGTAAATCCCAAAACATGACCCAAGAGGAATTGGCACAAAAAATCGGTGTACAGCGTTCACAAGTATCCAAGATAGAAAGCGGACGTAATCTGACCCTTTCCACCATTGCGCGAGTGTTTAAGGCCATGGGTATGAAGGCGTCTTTGAGTATTTCCGGTTTAGGAAGCATAACTCTTTAAAAAAATAAAAGGCGGACAATCCCTTCGCGCCGTTGTGTTTTGCGGTCCGGCAACAACTCGAATGCGAACAGCGGTCTCGCTTATGCGAACGCGAACAACGCTTCATCGAACTCGAACACGAACTACGGGGCGCGTCTGAAATTCTGTTGGTTAAATTAATCGGAGACCCTGCACAGGTACGAGATTACCACCGCCATTCTCCGAGGGATTCGAGCCTCGGCAACAGCATGATAATATATATTTATTAATGGAAAGCCGGAACATATCTTTAACCACATGTGGGGAGAGGTTGGACCACTCCCCACGAGACCGGAAGGCGGTCAGCGATATATACGATTTATTCCAACCGGCCGTAGCTGCAACTGCGGTCTGTTATCCGTTATATAATCTCATACCGGAGATTATATCCGATGAGAATTTGGAAAGGTCATTCAAGCGTGTCATGGCAAATCTGAGAAGTGCAGATACCCGAAGCGGAAATCGGCAAAGAGAGATAGCTGTAATAGATGGCATTGAATGTTCACCAAGAATGGCCCGTTATGTAAAAACAAGCATAAGATACTTGATGCGCTGAAAGAACAGATAGGTAACGGCACATTCCGTATAAAGAACCTCAAGTCGTTTACTGTGGATGACGGACCGAAAGTAAGAATTGTGCAAGCCCCGTCAGTCATAGAGCGTATTGGAAGCAATGCGATTATGGAGCCGTTGGAAAAGCATCTTTCACCCCTATTGATAGAAACAACGGCTGCATCCATACAAGGACGCGGACCGCATGGTCTGTTCCATCAGGTGCAGGATACATTGGCAGAGAACCCCAATATACACTATTATTATCAAAGCGATTATAAAGGATATTATGACAGTATTGACCATGATATATTAATCTCCACAATCAGGCGATATGTCGGAGACCCTGTCTTATTGCCTATTCTTGAAAATTTTGTCAAAGCACTATATCCCAACGGGAAGCATGGCATAAGCAAAGGACTGCGTTCCTCACAATTCTTTGGAAACCTTTACCATAATGATATTGATCACCGGATGATTGATGAATATGGTGCAAAACATTACTTCCGTTTTTGTGATGACATCTTTATTCTCGGTGAGAGTAAACGTGATTTGTGGAAATTGCGGGACAAACTACACTATGAAGCAGCTCAAATAGGGCTGACAATAAAACCAAGCGAAAAAGTGGCTCCCATATCCTCCGGTATGGATGCCCTTGGCTTTGTCAACTACGGCGACTATACATTGCTACGAAACGGACAAAAGTAAATGCAGCCCGAAAACTTTCCAAGATTAAATCACGGAAACGGAGACAGCAAATAATCGGTTCATTCAAGGGTATGGCCTGCCATGCAGATTGCAAACATTTATTTTATATACTTACCAAGAACAACATGAAGAAATTTTCCGAAATGGGTGTTACGTACACTCCAGCAGATGGAAAAAACGCTTTCCCGGCAAGGTTATGCGTTTGAGCGACATCGTAAATATTCCAATTGAGATACATGATTTTGAAACAGGAATAGACACCAAAGAGGGGGAAGACCGTTATCTGGTATCGTTCCGCAATCCCAGGACTCAAGAATGGGGAAAGTTCTTTACTGCATCGGTTGAGATGAAAGGTATTCTTGACCAAATCAGCGATATTGAGGACGGCTTTCCATTTGAAACAGTTCTCAAATGTGAAATGTTTTGACGGGAAGGACAAACGAAAATACAAGTTTTAACCTGAACGGGAAAAAGATAACATACTAATCCGCTCGGTATCCGCTACTTTTGTCGTAAATCAAAATTCATGCAATGGAAAAGATTTACGGCACAAAGAAGCGGCAGGATTGTCTTGTACGTACAGGACGCTCCAAGTGGATACTGTTTTATGGCTTCGGGAAAGATGATGAGAATAGTGAGAATGGCTGGGAGTACCGGCATTACAATTCGACCATAAACCCACACTTTCCGAAGTCAAGGAACTTGTTGTGTCCGCTATAAACACGGCTACGGAGGAAAAGATTATAAACGGCTTTGTCTGGAACGGGAAAGCAGTATATCTTTCACCCGAAAACCAATTAAACTTTTCCGCTATAGAACGTAGTGAAAAGATTCCTTATCCGCTTATTCTAAAAATCAATGAACAGGAAGATGGTACGCCCATCTATCATACTTCGAGAATGCAGATGATTTTATTGCGTTCTCCCAAGCAGCGTGCGCCTATGTGATAAAGACTGTTCAGGAAGGGTGGAAAGAAAAGGATGAAGTGGATTGGACGGTATTTAATTTAAAAAGTAATAACGATGAAAAAGTTGATTGAATGGCTCGGAATGAGTAACAGGTGGAAACACCTCATAGGAGGACTGATTATCGCATTTTTGCATTTGGTTGGTTTACCGCAATGTATGCCGGAGTTTTGACAGCAGGTGCTTTGGAATATAAAGACAAGGTGCATGGCGGTAGATGGGATTGGATTGACTTTGGTCTTACAGTAGCCGGAGCAATGATAGGACAACTAATAGAAGGAACTTAATATGGAACAACTAAGCACGATTATCCAAGTTGTCGGTTCGCTCATCACATTAGTTATATTGCCCTTGTTATTGCTTAGAAGCAAAAAGAAAAAGGCAGATGCCGAGGCTGAAAAAACCGAAGCAGATAACATCACAGCTTATGCTGCTGAATGGAAAGAATTGTACGAGAAGAAGGAAAAGCGAGTTGTCGAACTGGACGCCAAAATTGACCACCTTTACGCCGAGATAACCAAGTATCGTGACGCTATCCGCGAGCTAAGCGAAAAGAACAGCGAGCTTGCCGTTCAGAATCAAGCACTGGAATTCCGGAAATGCAATAAACATGGTTGTGCAGACCGCGTCCCACCAAGTGAATATTAACCAAATAAATAAGTATGAAGATATTGATTGATAACGGGCATGGTGAAAACACTCCCGGAAAACGTAGTCCTGACGGTTCGTTGCGTGAATATGCTTATGCACGTGAAATTGCAGATAGAATAGCACATGAACTTTCCGCAAGAGGTTATGATGCCGAACGCATTGTTCGGGAAACAGTAGATGTTCCACTATCAGAACGTGCAAGGCGTGTAAACGAAGTTTGCGGACGATATGGAACGGCCAATGTAGTTCTTGTTTCTATCCACTGCAATGCTGCCGGAAACGGTGCAGAATGGATGAACGCAAGAGGATGGAGCGCTTATACATCGAAAGGCAAGACAAAGCTGATAAACTGGCAACTTTCTTGTATGAAGAAGCTGAAAAAAACTTTATCAGTCAAAGAATACGCAAAGATAATTCTGACGACGATCCTGACTGGGAAGAAAACTTCTATATTTTGAGTAAGACAAAATGCCCGGCTGTACTTACGGAAAACTTTTTTCAGGATAACAAGGATGATGTCCTGTACCTTTGTTCCGAAGAAGGCAAACAAGCTATTGTTAAAACCCATGTAGAGGCAATAACCAGATATATTCAGAAGTATGGTAAAATGGTTTAAAGATATTGTAGCAATATTGTTTGTGGTATTATTTCTCACATCACTGTTTTTTAATGTGCGTTTTTGCATATCGAATAAAAAGTTACCTATAAATGATACCACAAGAATAACTGTTTTCGATACCATACCCTATTACAAGCCTGTACCCAAGGATAGTACCGTTATTAAATACATCACGCAGATTCTTCCTACTGCAAAACCGGATAGTACGAAACAGACTCCGGACGTAGCAGATACGACTAAACCTCCAAATAAAGACAAAGACAGTGTTGAGGTTGAAATCCCCATTACGCAGAAGATGTATGAAACAGACACATATCGGGCTTATGTAAGTGGCTTTCATCCACAACTTGACAGCCTGATACTTTTTGCCGGGCGTGATATAATGACCGTAACAGGTAATTATCCCAAACCCAAGAAGAAAAAGTTCAGTATCAGTCTACAGGTAGGATATGGAATAACACTGAGAGAAACACCGCAATTTTCTCCATGTCTTAGTGTAGGTTTATCGTATAATTTGTTTGATTTCTGATTATGATAGATATTATATTAACGGTCAATAAGGAAAAAGTATATGAAGAGGTAGCAAAGACCACATCGTACACCGGTGCGAAAATGGATGATGAGCTTGCTACGATCGTATATTTACGACGGATGAGGATAAAAGCATGCTTGACGTTTTTGGTGCGAGAGTAAGAATACCATATGCAACAGTTTAAAGAAAATGCTTCTTGACGAAACGGAAGCTGACAGTGAATACAGGCTTTCGTTGGGGCTGTCGAATTCATTCGATGAAGCTCTAAAAGAAAGTATGCAGCGTAGCTTGTTTTCATTCTTCGTGATGAATGTCACTGCAAAGTGGTACACGTTTACCAATAAGGAAGAAGCTGCCGGATATGCAACGGAAGCTGCTACCTATATGGAGGATATAATGCGTAAGGCATTTTTCAAAAGAAAGCCCATGCGCCCGACATACGAATAATCATTAATTCAAAATATTATGGCAGAAAATAAGAAAACATTAACCGTGACACAACAGGTCAAAGAACTTGTCTATGATATTCAGAACAAAGCGTATTTGACGGGACAGGCACGAGAAGCGGCCGGCAAGAGCTATCAAGTCGCATCCAATATGCAAGCAAGTGATGACGATGAAAACAGCTATCAGATACGTCGTTCGTTGGCCAATGCCTTTTCCTCTTTAAAAAGTCTGCTTGGAGAGTATCTCAATGAGGATAATACAACAAGCGATAACCTGATGGATGAAGAGATAGATAATAACGGTAAACTTTCATTGGAGTTTTTGCTTCCGTCTAACTATAACAACGCTTCGGCGGACGCACTGGGAAATGGCATACATTCATATCTTGTAGATATGGCACTTGGAGAGTGGTTTGCCATAACCAGTCCGGAAGATGCCAATGCGTATATACAACACTCCGGGGTGAGTCTTGAAAACGTGAAGCGTGCACTCTACAAACGCAGCCGTCCGGAAAGACCGACTTATGATTAATTGATGTTCAAGCCTATGGTATATTGTCAAAACAGCCAGTCTAAAACAAAAGCGGTAACACTTGTGTTTAAAAGGGAAGAACTGCTTTACGATGCGGAGAATTATTCTTTTGTAGAGGGCGACATTATGCAAGCGGAAGATGAACACGCCAGACATCAAGTATTCGACATCGGTCAGGACGGTAATGTGGACAGAGTTACGAGAATACTTAACCTCGTACATTCTGAATGCGTGGAAATGTTGTTTCCTTATACGAAAGAAGAAATTTCCGATAAGCAGGAACCCCTTGATAATGTTATGACCGTGCCGGAAGAATACCTCATAACCCTTGTTTTGCCTGTGGAATTTTCATTGTCTACCGTGAAGTTGCTGAAACATCTGATACACGAATATATGTCTGCAAGGTCCTTGCCGACTGGATGAGCATAACAAATCCAGCAGCCAAGCCAACTGGGAAGATAAAGCCCGAAATATCCGAATCAAGATACAGACTTCCCTTGTTTTCACGAAAAGGCAAG
>ENA-OQCS01000712-OQCS01000712.1-human-gut-metagenome-genome-assembly--contig:-NODE-712-length-18447-cov-4.163155_pt1 | contig 18447 bp, 30 predicted proteins | sample MGYA00242757_ERZ504575 | MGnify/ENA primary metagenome ERZ504575 (study PRJEB26092, sample SAMD00036297) | human gut metagenome | host: Homo sapiens | study: EMG produced TPA metagenomics assembly of... | reverse complement strand
GCGCTGCAGGATGCCCGCCCGTGCCGTGCAGCTGGACCCGGGCAACACCGAGTACCAGATGCACCTGCGCCGGATGCAGAACCCCGGCCAGACCTACCGCACCACACAGGCCACCTACACCAGCCCCGGCGGCCTGATGCAGTGGTGCTGGAGCATGATCCTGCTGAACCTGCTTTGCAACTGCTGCTGCGGCGGCTGGGGCTTCCGGTTCCGCATGTGATCCCGTTTTTCTCATAAGATACAGCAAGACCCCGCACCTTCTGGTGCGGGGTCTTGTTTTTGCTTTACGACATCACTTTACAGTGATGTTGCGGCTGATCTTGCTGCAGGAGTAATTGCCGCCGATCTCTGCCGTCTGCACATAGGTGCCCGGCTCTGTGGGCAGCTCGCTGGTGGCATCACAGCCCCAGCCGGACTTCTTGTAGCTGTAGCGGATCTTATCGGTGGGCACCACCTGACCATCCACTTCCAGCACAGCCGCTTCATTGAAGCTCTGCAGCTCTTCGGCGGTCATGGGCTTTTCGGCCTGCTGTGCCCAGTACATGCGCACGCCGTTTGTCTTGGGCTTGATCTTGAACATGGCAAAGCTGCGGTGTTCATATCGCTGCTTTCCAGCGCCAGTGCACCGGCCACATAGTTGCCGGCATCCACCGGCTGCTCGTCCAGATAAATGCGGCTGAACGCGCCCTCCGGCAGATACTTGCGGATCAGGTTCAGCGCAAGGCGCAGGCCGTTGGACACCTGATCGATGGTAGGCACATAGAAGTGCAGTACATCCATCACCGAGACGGCCTCATCGGCCACCCGCAGCAGCACGCTGACATCGTTGCCGTCGATCAGCTGCTTGAGGTAGCTGTACACATTGAACTCCTCTGCCTGATCCGGTGTCTTGGACATCTTCTTGGGCAGCGGGATCATCTTGAGCAGCGTGCGGATCTTATCCGACAGCACCAGCGTCACATAGCCATTCGCTTCGCCGCCAACACCCACCACAACACCGATATACTGGGTATCGGCAGGGTTGGTCTGCACCTCCAGCTTGTAGTTGGAGCCATAAACAAGGTCGCCCGTGGCTTTGAGCCGGATGGAAACCATATCATTCTGCTGCTCCAGCGCTGCATTTTCCTGCGGCAGAGCTGCTGCGGCAAACACCGGCGTTGCTGCCGCGCTGAGCATGAACACTGCTGCCAGTGCAAGAGCTATCAATCGTTTGGCCTTCATTGCTTAAGACCTCCTTATTCTGTAAAGGGATCGCACAGCCGCGCCCCACGGCACACTGCGTCAGGAACCGGCATGATACCATGCCTGTTGTACCTCGATTTTACCGCAAAACGCTGTTTTGGTCAATAACGTGATTCAAGTAATTCAATTTTTTTATATTTTATGCAAAAAAGAGGAACCTGCCCTCTTCCAGCGGTTTCTCTCTCAAGTTCATTCATCAATAAAATATTCCGGGTGGACGCTGCGGGCCTGCGCCACCGACTGCTTATACCGGCTCAGGTGGCTTTCCAGCGCTTCGCTCACGTCGTCCGCGCTGCCGTGCAGCAGTGCTTCCAGAATTGCCGTGTGCGAGGAGCAGACCGACTTGTTTTCCTCGGTCTGCAGGCTGAACTTGCGGATGCGCTCCACATGCTGCAGGCTGGCCAGCATGTGGTCGTAGTGATCTTCCATGCCGCACAACTCAAAGGATTTGCGGTGGAATGCATTATCCAGCTCCAGCATACGGGCAGTGCGGTCCGGCTGGCTCATATCCGCTTCCAGCACACGGTATGTCTCAATGTTGCTGCGGTATTCTTCCTCCTGCCGGGGTGTCACACGGCCGCGCAGCCGGTTCAGGATCTCTTTTTCCAGTGTATAGCGGGCAAACTGCTCCATCTCCATCAACTTCAGGTTGATGGGTGCCACATGGGTGCCGCTCTGCGGTTTGATGTCCACCATGCGGGCCAGATTGAGCATCAGCAAAGCCTCCCGCATGGGCGTACGGCTGATGCCCAGCTCTTCGGCCAGCTCCCGGTCATTCAGCGGATCACCGGGCTTCAGCTCCATCGTGATGATCCGGCTGCGGATCGTCTGGTATGCCGTTTCGCGCGCACTCAGTAATGGCATGTGGTCTCTCTCCCTTCAACCTCCGGTGTAAAGCAAAAATTGATATACTAGTATTGAAGTTATCAAGACCATATTACCCAACCACAGGGCGGCTGTCAAGTGTGGCTGCAGCTAAAAATCGCCAACATTTTTCTCTGTTTTGTCAAGACAGGCCCCATGGTAGCACAAAAGCCCTCCGGGTGAAGGGCTTTTGCTGCGTTTACTTTTTAGCGGAACGGTACACCACCGGCACCCACACAAAGGCCACGGCCAGACCGCACACCACATCAATAATGGAGTGCTGCTTGGTGAACACGGTGGACGCACAGATCAGTGCAGCCCACACCCAGGCCAGAATTTTCAGGGCCGGGCGCTCCTTTGCCAACTTGCTGTGCTGAACGCCAGTGCCATGCAGGCCGAGCTTTGGCAATGGATGGACGGGCACACATTGACCGAGGCATCCGCCCTCCAGATCAGCTGCATGATGCTCATTGCAATGTTGCTGCGGCCCACCGCATCCACTGTGGGGCGGATATCCAGACCGTTGGGCAGCAGCATGTACAGGATCAGGCAGAAGGTCATGCCGGAAAACATGGTCAGGCAGAGCTTATCGTAGCTTTGGGTGTCGCACCACCACAGCAGGGCCGTCACACCAGCCAGCAGCACAAACCAGCTGCAATACGGAAAGATGAACCACTCATTGAAGGGGATCAGATCATCAAGCGGGGCGTGGATGATATATTTGGGATCTTTGATGGTCAGATCCAGCCAGAAGAACCAGATCAGATACACCACCCAGTACAGCTGGAACCACAGGTGCGGACGGCGCCGGCTCCACAATTGTTTGGGATTCATGGTATTTCTCCTATATTTTCAATGTGATAAGATATGATTATACCACATCACGCCATCTTGCGCAAACCTTTCCGGTGCGATAAAATAAAAAGAGTGTTGTAAACTTGCGCTCTGTTTTTGAGCGTACCTATTATAAAAGGAGCCATTATGTTGCAAAGCTTTCCCCTTGTCCGCCTTGCCGCGCTGGATCTGGACGGCACCCTGCTGAACCGGAACAACGAGGTCACCCTTGCCACCCGTCAAGCCATTGCCCGCGCTGTAGAGCATGGCGTGGTGGTGGTGCCCGCCACAGGCCGCCCGCTGGCCAGCCTGCCGCCTGTTGTGGCAAGCTGCCCGGCATCCGGTATGCCATCACCTCCAACGGTGCGCCGTGTGGGACCTTGGCGATGACCCATGGGTGCTGTGCACAGCCGCTATGCCAACGCTGCCCAGCGCCACACCAGCGAACCCGCCTGCCTGCTGCACCGCCTGATGCCGACAGCAGTGGCACGGGAAGCTTTTGACCTGTTCCAGCAGTACGATGGCGAGCTGAGCGTATTCAGCGACGGCCTTGCCATCAAGACTCCGGAGGGCATTGCAAAGCTCACCTCCCGCACCGCCCGCTTTCTCTCCTCTGAGGCGCGGCAGAACCTGACCGACGGCCGCTTTACCGTCATTCCCGGCATCGAGAGCTGGATGTCCCGCCATGCGCACGAGATCGAAAAACTGTGCATGTTCTTCGACAGCACCGAAAAGACCGCCGCTGCCCTGCCAAGTTTCAGGCTATCCCGGGCGTGGCCGTGGTGCAGGGTTCGCCGGATAACATTGAAGTGACCGCTGCCGGTGTGGATAAGGGCAGTGCCCTGCTGGCTCTGGCCGACCTGCTGGGCATCCCCCACGAGAACACCCTTGCCGTGGGCGACAGCGAGAACGACCGCGCCATGCTGGAAAAGGCAGGGATCGCCGCTGTTATGGCCAACGGAATGCCCCAGATCAAGGCCATTGGCAGCATTGTGAGCGAAGCCGACTGCGACCACGACGGCGTTGCAGAGCTGTTCGGCAGGCTTGGTATTTGAGCAAACCGGGGCAAAACGGCCCTGCTTTTCAGGTCATTCGTCATTTTTGTGCAATGTATACAAGCTCTTATGCAAAACATTGTGCTTGTTGAGCATTACCAAACTTGTTTCCGTCGTTTATACTAATATTACAAGCGCACAGTGGGTGCACCATGCCTAAACGGCAGCCCACGCGCACCAAGAGAGTTCAAACTAAAAGGAGAAATGCATTTATGAATCCCATCGTAGAAAAGGTCTATCAGATCGGCATTATCCCTGTTATCGCTTTTAACAGCGTTGATGAAGCCCTGCCCCTGTGCAAGGCTCTGGCTGACGGCGGTCTGCCCGCAGCTGAGGTCACCTTCCGTACCGCATGCGCTGAGGAGTGCATCCGCAAGATCCACGAGGAGATGCCCGAGATGCTGCTGGGCGCAGGCACTGTCCTGACCACTGAGCAGGCTGACCGTGCAATGGCAGCTGGTGCTTCCTTCATCGTTGCTCCCGGCTTCGACCCCGAAGTCTGCAAGCACGTCATCGACAAGGGCGCATCATGATGCCCGGCACCTGCTCTGCAGGCGAGATGCAGCAGGCTATGAACATGGGCTGCGAGGCCCTGAAGTTCTTCCCCGCTGAGGCAAACGGCGGTGTCGGCATGCTGAAGAACATCGGCGCTGCCCTGAAGAGCGCACGCTGGATGTGCACCGGCGGTGTCAACGCAAAGAACGTCAACGATTATCTGGGCTATGACCAGATCTTCGCTGTGGGCGGCACCTGGATGTGCAAGAGCGACGTGATCAAGGCTCACGACTGGGCTAAGATCACCGCTCAGAGCAAGGAAGCTGTTGACACCATGCTGGGCCTGAAGCTGATGCACATTGGCATCAACACCGAGAACGAGGAAGAGGCCATGAAGATGGCAAACCTCATCGGCAGCCTGCTGAACATGAAGGTCGCACCCGGCAACTCCAGCATCTTCGTCGGCAACAAGGAGTTCGAGATCATGAAGAAGGTCGGCCGCGGCACCAATGGCCACATCGCCATCGGCTGCAACAACGTCGACCGTGCCATCTATCACCTGTCTCAGCGCGGTGCCAAGTTCGATCTGGACAGCAAGGTCGTGAAGAACGGCAAGACCATCGCCTGCTACTTTGCAGACGAGATCGGCGGCTTCGCATTCCACCTGGTTCAGGCCTGAGCTCCGGCTCCCCTATCCGTGAAAGCCCTGCTGCGCCGGGGATGCCCCGCAGCAGAAGGTCATAAACACCTGTAAATAAAAGGAGAATAACCAATGAAAGTCGTTACTTTTGGCGAACTGATGGTTCGTCTGCAGCCGTTCAACTACGAGCGTTTCGTTCAGGCTAACAGCCTGGAGTTCAGCTTCGGCGGCGGCGAGGCAAACGTTGCTGTTTCTCTGGCCAACTACGTCTGGACGCAGCTTTCGTCACTAAGCTCCCCGCACACGCAATCGGTCAGGCCGCTGTCAACAGCCTGCGCCGTTACGGCGTTGATACCAGCATGATCACCCGCGGCGGCGATCGCGTGGCATCTACTACAACGAGAAGGGTGCTTCTCAGCGTGGTTCCGTCTGCATCTACGACCGTGCCAACAGCGCCATCCAGCTGGCTCAGCCTCCGACTTTGATTGGGATAAGATCTTCGAGGGCGTGGATTGGTTCCACTTCACCGGCATCACCCCGGCTCTGGGCGAGAATGTCGTCGAGATCTGCCGCGAGGCTGCAAGGCTGCTAAGGCTCACGGCGTGAAGATCAGCTGCGACCTGAACTACCGCGGCAAGCTGTGGACCCGTGAGCAGGCCCGCGCTGCCATGACCGATCTGTGCCAGTATGTTGACGTGTGCATCTCCAACGAGGAGGACGCAAAGGACGTGTTCGGCATCGAGGCCGAGGCTACCGATATCTACGGCGGCAAGCTGAATGCCGAGGGCTACAAGAGCGTGGCTAAGCAGCTGGCTGACAAGTTCCACTTTGAGAAGGTCGCTATCACCCTGCGTGAGAGCCACAGCGCCTTCGACAACGGCTGGAGCGCTATGCTGTACGATGTTGCTTCCAATGAGTACTGCTTCTCCAAGAAGTACGACCTGCACATCATCGACCGCGTTGGCGGCGGCGACTCCTTCGGCGGCGGCCTGATCTACAGCCTGCTGACCGGCAAAACCACTCAGGAAGCTGTTGAGTTCGCTGTTGCTGCTTCTGCTCTGAAGCACTCCATCGAGGGCGACTACAACATGATGACCGTGTCCGAGGTCGAGAAGCTGGCTGGCGGCGACGGTTCCGGCCGTATTCAGCGCTAATTGCAGGAAGGAGTCCAGAATGGATATCCGCTACTCCTGCAACCAGAAGGATTTCAAGCGCTATACACTGAGGAAATGCGGGACGAAATGCTCATCACCGGCCTGTACAAGGCCGATGAGGTCGTTGCTGTGTACAGCCATGTGGACCGCATGGTCACACTGGGCTGCATGCCGGTGCACGAGACCGTGTCCATCGACAAGGGCATCGATGTGTGGGCAAACTTCGGCACCCACTACTTTCTGGAGCGCCGCGAGATCGGCATGTTCAACATCGGCAAGGATTCCACCGGTATCGTGGTGGCCGACGGCGTGAAGTACGAGCTGGGCTACAAGGACTGCCTGTACATCACCAAGGCACCAAGGAAGTCACCTTTGCTTCCGCCGACCCGGAGCATCCCGCCAAGTTCTACATGGTATCCGCTCCCGCACATTGCTCTTACGAGACCCGCCTGATCAAGATGGCCGATGCAAACCATCGTCCTCTGGGCAGCGTCGAGACCTGCAATAAGCGCACCATCAATCAGTTCATCCACCCGGATGTGCTGAAGACCTGCCAGCTCAGCATGGGTATGACCGAACTGGAATCCGGTTCCAACTGGAACACGATGCCCAGCCACACCCACGAGCGGCGCATGGAAATTTATACCTACTTTGAACTGCCCGAGGGCAGGTGGTGTTCCACATGTGCGGCGAGCCTACCCAGACCCGCCACATCGTGATGCACAACGAGGATGCTGTCATCAGCCCTTCTTGGAGCATTCACAGCGGCGTAGGCACCTCGAACTATACGTTTATCTGGGCAATGGGCGGCGAGAACATGGAGTTTGACGACATGGACAACATCGCTACCACTGACCTGCGCTAAAAAGCACCATACACAAGCCCCGTACCGGGTCCACCGGTACGGGGCTTTTTGCTAAAAATTTAACTTGAGAAGGAGAAAATCATGGATCTTTCCGCTTTCAACCTGCAGGGCAAGGTGGCTCTGATCACCGGCGGTGCCCACGGCATCGGCTTTTCCATCGCCGAAGGCATGGCCAAGTGCGGTGCCGCCATCTGCTTCAACTGCTCTTCCGAAGCAAGCCTTGAAAAGGGCCTTGCAGCATACAAGGCAGTCGGCATCGACGCACACGGCTATGTGGCCGACGTGTCCGATGAGGACGCTGTGAACGCCATGGTTGCAAAGATCAAGGCCGAGGTCGGCCCTGTGGACATTCTGGTAAACAATGCCGGCCTGATGAAGCGCGTGCCCATGATCGAGATGAGCCACGCCGACTTTATGCGGGTCATCGATGTGCATGTAGGCGGTGCCTTCAACTGCTCCAAGGCCGTTCTGCCGGACATGATGGAAAAGCGCGAGGGCAAGATCATCAACATCTGCTCCATGATGAGCGAGCTGGGCCGCGAGACCGTCTCCGCCTACGCTGCCGCCAAGGGTGCACTGAAGATGCTCACCAAGAACATCGCTTCCGAGTACGGCGAGTACAACATCCAGTGCAACGGCATGGGCCCCGGCTACATCGCCACTGCCCAGACCGCACCTCTGCGGGAGGTGCAGCCGGACGGCAGCCGCCACCCCTTCGACCAGTTCATCACTGCCAAGACCCCCGCAGGCCGCTGGGGTGAGCCGGACGACATGGTGGGCCCCTGCGTGTTCCTTGCAAGCCACGCTTCCGACTTTGTGAACGGTCAGATCCTGTACGCCGACGGCGGCATTCTGGCTTACATCGGCCGCCAGCCCAAGTAAAGCCTTTGGGCACTGCGTCTTCTTCAACCTTCCGACCAGACAGCTCTGTGCAGGCCAAAGTCTGCATGGGGCTGTTTTTTACAAAGCGGCAAGCGGCCTTTCCTACAAAACTTTGCTTCATGTCAACTCATGTTAAAATGTTCCAATTTCATGTCAAATTGGTAACAGTTCCTGTTTCATCGTTCAAAATGCACATAGGCATCTTGATTTTTTGTCGAAATTCCCGTATAATCGTCTTCATCATCCATCACACCCTGTTGGTTGATCTGAATACGAAGAAATTTCAAAGGAGTATATTTCACATGAAACTCAAGAACATTGCGATCGTTGCTGCCGCTGCAGCACTGGCTGTTGGCATGACCGCCTGCGGTTCTTCTGCATCCTCCACCGCCGCTTCCTCTTCTGTGGCTTCTTCTGCTGCCGCTTCTTCCGAGGCTGCAAGCTCTGAGGCTGCAGCCAGCGAATCAGCTGAGCCCACCACCGCTGAGTACACTGTGTACAACACCACCGGTTCTACCGTCACCGAGCTGTACCTGTACGATGCAGGCAGCGACGAGAAGGGCGACAATCTGGCTGGTGAGAACGGTCTGGCTGACGGTGAGAACATCGTTATCACCCGCGACGTGGAGGCTGACAAGCAGTCCGACGTGACCTACATTCTGGAGTTCACCACCGAGGACGGCCAGACCCAGAGCTTTGAGACCCTGCACTACGAGGTCGCTCCCATCTCCCTGCTGAGTGTGGATGCCGCTGCAGGTGCTACCCCCATCGCTTTTACTGCACCGGAAAAGTAAAAACTGTTTCATCCTTGCAAAACGGAAAGTCTGCGGGCTTTCCCGTTTTATTTTTTGCCAAAAGAGGGCTGAGGCTGTCATTTTCCCTTGCAATCACGCCAAAAATCCGCTATCATAGACGCAAATACGTTCCCTTGCGGCATAAAGGGAGTAAAGGAGTGGATTTTCTTATGGCAGAAAAAGAGATCAAGGGCATCAAAAAGTTTTTTGAAGAGTTCAAGGCCTTTGCCATGCGCGGCAACGTGCTGGATATGGCAGTCGGTGTTGTGATCGGCGGTGCCTTCACCTCGATCGTCAACTCACTGGTGAACGACATCATCAACCCTGCCATCGGCCTGTTCTTTAACGCCGATTTCTCGGAAGTGGGCATCCATGTGGGCGATGTGATGATCGGCATTGGTTCCTTCATCAATGCATCATCAACTTCCTGATCGTGGCCTTTGTGCTGTTTGTGGTCATCAAGACCATCAATGCCCTGCACAAGAAGCTGCTGAGCCGGAAGCTCCCGCAGAGCCACCACCAAGGTGTGCCCCTACTGCCAGAGCGAGATCTCTATCAAGGCAGTGCGCTGCCCCCACTGCACCAGTAAGCTGGAGGGCTTCCCGGAGATCAACAATTAAATTTTGAATGGCCTCCGCTTTGCTCTGGCCATATTCAGCGGAATCATTTTCTAAATTACAAATCGGGAAAGTCTGCGGACTTTCCGATTTGTTTTTTCACCCGCGGAGCCGCAAAGGCAAACAGCATAATCAACGCAAAACCTCCCTGCCCGGCCGCAGTCGCTGCGGTTCCAGAGCGGGGAGGTTTTACTTTATCCGGGAAAATGTGAAAAATCAGTCCGGTGAAGCTTTACTTGACCTTGGTCAGGTCGGCCAGCTTGTGGAAGATCTCGGTGTTGTCGAACACGCCGCCGAACTTCTCCGCACCCACGCCGTTGGCGTAGACGTTCACCATGGCACCGGTGTGGGCGTAGGTGGTATGATCCATACCGGACTTGTGGTTGATGGTGTGGCAGATTGCCATGCTGAACGGGATATAGGTACCGTACAGCTCATAGTCCTGCTGAGACATGTCCTTCTGGCTGGCAGAGCCGACCTTCAGGGTGCGCTCGTAGGCGGTGCGCAGGTTCTGCACCTCGTAGTCGGTCAGCAGCAGCTTGCCGGCGCTGGCGGCATCCGGGTCGCTGGGCAGGGTCAGACCGAAGTTTGCCTTCACATCCTGCATGGCAGCTTCAAAGGGGGTCTTGTTGGCGATGTAGTTCTGCACATAGGTAGAATCAAACTTTGCGTAGGACATCTTCTGGTGGGTCAGGTTCGTCAGGAAGGTGTCGTAGTTGGTGGTCTTGTAGCCGATGGCCATGCCGCCGGTCTCGTGGTCGGCGGTGACAAGGATCAGGGTCTCGTTGGGGTGCTTGTTCTGGAACTCCACAGCTGCCTGCACGGCGTTGCTCATCTCCAGCACATCGTGGATGGAAGCAGCGGCATCGTTTGCATGGCAGGCCCAGTCGATCTTACCGCTCTCGGTCATGAGGAAGAAGCCCTTGGGGTTATCCAGCAGCTCGATGCCCTTTTTCACGTAGTCGGTCAGCTGCCACTCGCCTGCGGCGGCATCCATGGCGTAGTTCATGGCCTTGCCGTCGGCCAGATTTTCGGCAATGATCAGGGTCTTGCCTGCGCCTGCGGTCAGTGCAGCAGCACCCGCCTGCGTGGTGACCACATTGTATCCGGCCTGAGCAGCCACCTCGTGGTTGTTGGGGCCGGTGCCGTCGCCGTTCACCTTCTGGAACTCGCCGCCGGCAAAGTATTCAAAGCCGGAGTTTGCCAGCTCTACGCCGATCTGGTAGTAGTTCTTGCGGGTCTTCTGATGAGCGTAGAAGGCGGCGGGAGTGGCGTGGTCGATATTGACCGAGGAGATGATGCCCACCTTGTAGCCCTTCTGGGCGTGCAGCTTTTCGGCAATGGTCTCATAGGGCACATCGCGGGTCCACGGGCACATATTGATGACACCGCTCTCGGTCTTGTGGCCAGTGGCGATGGAGGTTGCGGTGGAAGCGGAGTCCGGGCAGAAGGAGGTGCTGTCGTAGGTGGTCACGCTGCCCACGGTGGGGAAGCCGGTGAAGCTCAGGTCGGCCTCGGTCACAGCGCCGTTGTTGTCCACGGTGCCCTTGTAGAAGCGGGCAGACTGGATCTGGGCAGTGCCCATGCCGTCGCCGATGAACAGGAAGATGTACTTGGGTTTCTGGAACAGGCCCAGCAGGCAGTTCTCCTCGTCGGCTGCGGCATCCGCATCCGGCTGTGCTGCGTTTGCGGCAACGGGTGCAGCAGCCATCATGCCGACGGCAGAAGCAGCTGCGCCAAACTTGAGAAAGCTGCGGCGGGAGATCTTGTTTTCTTTCATGACGTGATCCTCTCTTTTCATTCAATCAAACATTGCGGGCCTGCCTCAGGCCCCGTTTTTCTTCTTGTGGGAACGCTTTTATTGTAGCGCACCGCCTTGCGGGGAAAAACCATGCCGCCGCAAAGCTTTGGTAAAACCGGTGCGGCTGCATCCGCGCCAACGTAAAAAGCCGGAAAGGGATGTAAAATCCTGCTCAAGTGCACCACTTTTTCCACAACGTCTCTGCAAGGGTTGAAAGATGATGGCATTTCATTGTACAATAAGAGAGTAAGTGCTTTTTTACCTTTATATAAATTGAGAGGATTTTATATGGCAGAGATCAAAGTTCTGGCACTGGATCTGGATGGCACCCTGACCAACAGCCAGAAGGAAGTTACACCCCGCACCCGCGCCGCACTGGATGCCGCAATTGCAAAGGGTGTCACCATCGTGCTGGCATCCGGCCGTCCCACCGCGGGCGTGCTGCCGCTGGCAAAGGAACTGGGGCTGGATAAAAAGGGCGGCTGCATCCTTTCTTACAACGGCGGCAAGATCATCGCTGCCGCACCGGCGAGACTTTGTACAGAAACAGCTGGATGCCCAGTACGTACCCGAGCTGTGCGCCTTTGCCGCCGCACAGAACGTGACCATTATCACCTATAATAAAGAGGGCGTTGTCACCGAGCACCCGGACGACAAGTGGGCACTGCGCGAGTGCTTTACCTGCAAACTGCCCATGACCGGCGTGGACGATCTGGCAAAGTATGTGGATTACCCCATCTGCAAAATGCTCATCACGCTGGACCCCGCCCGCCGGGACGAGGTATGGGCCGCCGGCAAAAAGCAGTTTGACGGCCGCATCGACCTGTACCCCTCCAGCCCGTTCTTCATTGAAGCCGTACCGCTGGGCGTGGCCAAGGACGGCAGCCTTGCCGCCCTTTTGGAGCACATGGGCCTTGGCCGCGAAAACCTGATGGCCTGCGGCGACGGCCTGAATGACCGCTCCATGATCGAGTACGCCGGTGTGGGCGTGGCCATGCAGAACGCCGAAGAGCCGGTAAAGGCCGTGGCCGACTATGTGACTGCCGCCGACAACGACCACGACGGTGTGGCCGAGGCTGTGGAGAAGTTTATTTTAAAGTAACGAGAGGAACACAAAACAATGCCGCGCAATCTGGTTTTATTTGATCTGGAATGGAATATCGGCTACCAGCCGTATACCTTTAATTACCATGGCGTGCAGCAGACCTTCCGGGGCGAGATCGTGGAGATCGGTGCGTGAAGATCGACGAGGATGCCAACGTGCTGGACACCTTTTCCATCCATCTGCGGCCCCGCATCTTCCGTAAGCTGCAGCATCACATTGCTAAAGTCACCGGCCTGACGCAGGCCGATCTGGACAAGGGTGAGCCCATCGTGCAGGGCCTGCGCCGCTTTATGCAGTGGTGCGGCCCGGATGCCGAATTTGCCGAGTGGGGCATGGATGACGTACCGGTGCTCAAGCAGAACCTGTACCTGTGCAACATCGACGAATCAAAGCCCACCATCTGGTACGACCTGCAGCAGGTGTTCCTGCGGGAGCATCCCCGCAAAGAGGGCGAGGGCATGACACTGGAAAGCGTCGTCACCCGCTTAGGGCTGCCATGGAGCGGCAGTTCCACGATGCCCTTTCCGACACGCTGTACACCGCCGATGTCTGCCGGATGCTCGACCTGCGGGCCGGTCTTGCGGCCTACCCCACTGAGGAGGAATCCCTGCGGGCCAGCCTGTGCCCTGCCCCCGGCGACTACCGGGATTTTGAGGTCTTCCACGGCTATGTGGAGCAGTACACCTGGCGCACCGACCCCAAAATTTACATCATGAGCTGCCCGGAGTGCGGCGCACCGCTCAAGCCCGATGATGTATGGTTGAAAAAGGGCAGCAACAGCTGGTACACCCTGAGCCAGTGCCCCCACTGCGCCGGCAGCAGCAATGCCGCAGGCAAGGGTGTGTTCCAGCGCTACAAGCTGGCCCGCCGCGACGGCCTGCACTGGAGCTACGCCCGCTGCCTGCAGATCCCGGACGACGCTTCTCTTGCCCGGTGGGAAAAGCAGCGCACCGCCCAGCTGGAGCGTATGAAGGCCCGCGCAGAAAAGCAGGCTGCGGAGTAAAACAGCACCGGCAGCTTCGTAGTATCCCAAGGAAGCTGTGCACAGGGCAAAAAAAAATGTCGCTTTGTGTTCATGCTTGTGTCATACAATATGGATATACTACGGATAGAGGAACCTGCGGATGGGAAAGCGCAGGCGGAAGGGATGGATGTGCACAATGAACTTTTGTCTGCGCAGCTGGGAACGCTGGAGTTCTGGGAAACTCTGCTGGACAGTTTTGGCAACCTTGGCCCCATTGCCCCCATCATGCTGGCCATGGTGGAGTCGTTTTTTCCGCCGCTTCCGCTCATTGCCATTGTGGCGCTGAATGTAGCGGCTCACGGCGGCATTCTGGGTTTTCTGTACAGCTGGGCCGGTGTGGCGCTGGGCGGCAGCATCATGTTCCTGTTCTGGCGGCGGGTGGTCAAGTGCTTCTTCTGGAAGTTTGCCTCCCGCTCGCCCAAGCTGGAAAAGGCTCAGCAGTGGGTGAACCGCTTTGACACTTCGTCGCTGTTCATGCTCGCGCTGCTGCCCTTCGCGCCAAGCTCCTTTATGCATCTGGCCTTTGGCATCTCGGACTTTGACGAAAAGCGCTATCTCATTACCATGCTGCTGGGCAAGGGCGTGATGATTGCATGATGGCAGTGTTTGGGCAGTCGCTGGTCAGTTCCATGAAGAACCCGTTGTATCTGGTGCTGGCCGTTCTGCTGTGGGGCGGGATGTACTGGGTGAGCAAACAGTTCTGCAAAAAACACAATCTGGAATAATAATTTAGAATGCCCTCCGCTTCGCTCTGGGCATATTTAGCGGAAAAATATTTTTATAATAGGGCAACAGCAGACAGCCTGCGGGCTGTCTGCTGTTGCATTTTCACAGGAATGGCCCAAAAGGTAAACTCCATCTGTTGCGCTTATTTCCTTCGGAAATGACCGCGCAACCGGAAAATATGCCGCTTGCAACTACGGCCCCTTCCGTGAAAAAGCAAACCAGCAAGCCCGCAGGCTTGGCTGGTTTGCAATATAAAAAATAATATTTCATTATTTTATGCCCAGAGCAAAGCGGAGGGCATTTAAAATCGTTCCCTTCCCCTTGACATTCACTTTGACTGCTGTATAATATGTATGCTATCAAACAGTTTTATTTAAAACTGTTTGATGCCAAAACAACCATGAAGGACAAAACCATGATGTGTGACGAAACCAAAAACGAGTGCTGCAATCACGCCGATCCCCCTTGGGAAAGCCCACAGGTCATCCCGGCGCAGATCCGCCGGGTGGACAACCTGATCTTCCGCAAGATCAACCAGTTTGCCCGCGAAAATGACGTGGAGCAGGCCACCCCCATGCACGTGGATCATTGGGTATCTCTACCGCCACCGGGACACCCCCGTGTTCCAGCGGGACATTGAGCGGGAGTTCTCTATCACCCGCTCCACCGTGACCAACATCCTGCAATTGATGGAGCGCAAGGGGTATATCGAGCGGCGCAGTGTTCCGCAAGACGCCCGGCTCAAGCAGCTGGTGCTCACCGAAGAGGGCATCTGCTTCCACGAAAAGACGATGCTCTGCTTCCACCAGACCGACGACTATGTGGCCGGGCTGCTGACAGCGGAGGAAAATACCGAGCTGCTGCGGCTTTTAAACAAGCTGCGGGATGCACTGCAGTGATGCAACCTGCCGAAAAAGTGTTCGTTAAATTAGTAATTATGAACATTTTTTGAAACGTCTTGACAATTAAAATGTTTTGTATAAAATTGTTCTGTACCAAACAAATAAAAAGTAACAGGAGGTAACTCAGATGATCAAAAAGTTAGTGTCGCATCTGGCGAGTATAAACGCGCCGCAGTCCTGACACCGCTCTTTGCCGCTCTGGAAGCCGTGATGGATGTGCTTTTGCCCACCATCATGGCCTTTATCATCGATCAGGGCATTGAAAAGGGCGATATGAACGCCATCCTCAAGTACGGCCTGCTCACCTTTCTGGTGGCTGTGGTCGCGCTGGCGCTGGGCGTTCTGGCCGGCAAATACGCCGCCGAGGCATCCACCGGCTTTGCCGGAAATCTGCGCGATGCTATGTATGAGAACATCCAGCATTATTCTTTTTCCAACATTGATAAATTCTCCACCGCAGGCCTTGTCACCCGCATGACCACCGACGTGACCAACGTACAGAACGCATTCCAGATGATCGAGCGCATGTGCGTGCGCGCCCCGGTGCATCTGGTGTTCGCCCTGTTCATGGCCTTGATGATCGGCGGCCCGCTGTCACTGATCTTCGTGGTGGCTGTGGTCTTTCTGGTGGCGGTGCTGGCAGGCATCATGGTGCCCACCTTCCACATCTTTGACCGGGTGTTCAAAAACTACGATGCCCTGAACGCTTCCGTGCAGGAAAACGTCTCCGCCATCCGCGTAGTGAAGAGCTTCGTGCGCGAGGGCTTTGAAAACGAGAAGTACACCAAAGCCTGCCAGAGCCTGTACGACCAGTTTGTGAACGCTGAGAGCCGCCTGAGCTTCAATAACCCTGCCATGCTCACCGCCGTTTACGGCTGCAACATCGCCCTGAGCTGGCTGGGTGCCAAGTACGTTCTGCATGGCGCCATCACCACCGGCCAGCTGAACGCTCTGTTCGGCTACATCATGAACATCCTCATGGCCCTGATGATGCTGAGCATGGCCTTTGTCATGATCTCCATGTCTGCCGCTTCCGCAAAGCGTATTGTGGAAGTGCTGGACGAGACCACCGACCTGCCCCCCGCAAAGCAGCCGGTGCAGCAGGTGAAGGACGGCGGCATCGAGTTCGAGCATGTCACCTTCAAGTATAAGCACGGCAGCGGCCAGCCGGTGCTGAATGATATCACCTTCAGCATCAAGCCCGGTGAGACCTTAGGTATCATCGGCGGCACTGGCAGCGCAAAATCCAGCCTTGTGCAGCTGATCCCCCGCCTGTATGATGCCGAGACCGGCACCGTGAAGGTGGGCGGCGTGGATGTGCGGGACTACAATCTTGACGTGCTGCGCCGCGAGGTGTCCATGGTGCTGCAGAAGAACGTGCTGTTCAGCGGCACCATTCTCGATAACCTGCGCTGGGGCGACGAGAACGCCAGCGAGGAAGAGTGCATCCGTGTGGCAAAGCTTGCCTGCGCCGATGAGTTCATCGAGCGCTTCCCGGACAAATACAATACATGGATCGAGCAGGGCGGCTCCAACGTGTCCGCGGCCAGAAGCAGCGCCTGACCACGCCCGCGCCCTGCTGCGCAAGCCCAAGGTTCTGATTTTGGACGACTCCACCAGCGCCGTGGATACCGCTACCGATGCAAGATCCGCAAGGCATTCCGGAGGAGATCCCCGGCACCACCAAGATCATCATTGCACAGCGCATTTCCTCGGTGCAGGACGCCGACCGCATCCTTGTGCTGGATAATGGTAAGATCGATGGTCTGGGCACCCACGAAGAGCTGCTCAAGACCAACGCCATCTATCAGGAAGTTTACAACAGCCAGACCCAGGCAGCGGCGACTTTGACAAACAGGGAGGTGAACAGTAATGGCTCAGGCAAAAGAAGTTCGCGGCCCCGGCCCCCGCATGGGCGGCCCCCGGCCCAAAGTGGAAAACCCGGGCAAGCTGCTGAAGCGCATTATGGATGAGGTATTCCGGCACTATCTGCCCCATTGCATCCTTGTGCTTGTCTGCATCGTGGTCAGCGCGCTGGCAAACGTACAGGCAAGTCTGTTCTTAAAGACCCTGATGGACGATTACATCGTGCCCATGACCCAGCAGCAGGACCGGATTTTGCCCCGCTGGCAGCAGCTCTGCTGCGGGTAGGCATCATCTACGTCATCGGCATTCTGGCCGCATGGCTCAACGCCCGCATCATGGTCAACGTGACGCAGGGCACCCTGCGCAACCTGCGCACCCAGCTGTTCACCCACATGGAGAGCCTGCCCATCAAGTATTTTGACCAGCATCCCCATGGCGACATCATGTCCGTGTACACCAACGACGTGGATACCCTGCGCCAGATGCTCAGCCAGAGCATCCCGCAGCTGGTGTCCAGCGCCATTACCATTGTTTCGGTGTTCTTCAGCATGTGCATGCTCAGCTGGCAGCTGACGATCGTCACCATGCTGATGGTGGCGCTGATGATGTTCTGCTCCAAAAAGATCACCCAGCAGTCCGGCAAATACTTCATCCAGCAGCAGCGGGATCTGGGCAAGTTGAACGGCTACATCGAAGAATGATGGAAGGCAGAAGGTCGTCAAGGTGTTCACCCACGAACAGAAGGCGCTGGCCGGCTTCCGCCAGCTGAACGACCAGCTGAAGGACAGCGCCAACAAAGCCAACAGCTTTGCCAACATCATGATGCCGGTCAACGCCAGCTGGGCAACATCAGCTATGCCGTCTGTGCGCTGGCAGGCGCAGCCATGGCCGTGAGCGGCATGGGCGGCACGACCCTTGGCACGGTGGTGGCTTTCCTGAGCCTGAACAAGGGCTTCAACATGCCCATCAGTCAGGTGTCCATGCAGGCCAACAGCATCATCATGGCTCTGGCCGGTGCCGAGCGTATCTTCAAGATGATGGACGAAGAGAGCGAGACCGACGAGGGCTATGTCACGCTGGTCAACGCCAAGTATGACCGCGACGATAACCTTGTGGAAGCCACCGAGCGCACCGGCCTGTGGGCATGGAAGCACCCGCACCACGACGGCACTACCACCTACCACAAGCTGGAAGGCAGCATCACCTTTACCGATGTAGACTTTGGCTATGTGCCGGAAAAAACCGTCCTGCACGATATCAACCTGTATGGCCGTCCGGGCCAGAAGATCGCCTTTGTCGGCTCTACCGGTGCCGGTAAGACCACCATCACCAACCTCATCAACCGGTTCTACGACATTCAGGACGGCAAGATCCGCTACGACGGCATCAACATCCACAAGATCAAAAAGGCCGATCTGCGCCGTTCTCTGGGCATCGTGCTGCAGGACACCCATCTGTTCACCGGCACGGTGATGGAGAACATCCGCTACGGCCGCTGGATGCCACCGATGAAGAGTGCATCGCCGCCGCCCGCCTTGCCAACGCGGATGGCTTCATCAAGCGTCTGCCGGAGGGCTACAA
>ENA-OQCS01000711-OQCS01000711.1-human-gut-metagenome-genome-assembly--contig:-NODE-711-length-18463-cov-2.885308_pt1 | contig 18463 bp, 27 predicted proteins | sample MGYA00242757_ERZ504575 | MGnify/ENA primary metagenome ERZ504575 (study PRJEB26092, sample SAMD00036297) | human gut metagenome | host: Homo sapiens | study: EMG produced TPA metagenomics assembly of... | reverse complement strand
CAGGTGCCGGGACATGACGATGGAAAGCGGCTCCACGGAGCAGATGGTGCAGTATGGCAAATATGTCTATTGCAACTGCTGGTCGTACCAAACCGCATCATCAAGATCGATACCGAAACGGATCAGGTGTAGAAGAACTGAAGTCGGCATCCAGCCCACCTCGCTGGTAATGGACAAGAACCACAAGATGTGGACGATCACGACGGTGGGTACGAGGGTTCGCCCTACGGCTACGAAGCCCCGTCTCTCTACCGCATCGATGCCGAGACGTTCACCGTAGAGAAGCAGTTCAAGTTCAAGATGGGCGACTGGCCTTCGGAGGTGCAGCTCAACGGTACGGGCGACAAGCTCTACTGGATCAACAAGGACATATGGTCGATGGACGTGGATGCGGAACGTGTTCCCGTGCGCCCGTTCCTCGAATACAGCGGTACGATTTATTACGGCCTGACCGTCGACCCCGTGCGTGGCGATGTCTACGTGGCCGATGCCATCGACTACCAGCAGCAGGGCATTGTCTACCGCTACTCGTCCGAAGGTGAACTGATCGATGAATTCTATGTCGGGATAATCCCCGGCGCATTTTGTTGGAAGTGATGGGCAGGATACGACACCTATACCATCTCATCTTCGTTACCAAAGGACGCAAGATGACGATTCCGACAACGGGAAAAGGATTGATGCTCGAGCGGATGACACGGATTTTACAGGGAAAGGTTGCCGCGTACATGCCGCCAATGCCTTTCTCAACCACGTGCATGTACTTGTCGAGATTCCGAATTCCGGGGATTTCAGCAAGATCGTGAACAAGGTGAAAGGCGCCACGGGAACGGTATACCAGAAAACCCCGGAATATGCCGACTTCTCCGGTTGGGCTGCCGGATTCGACTCGTTCAGCGTGTCGTTCAGCGACCTTCACCGGCTCAGACGGCACATCGAGGAGCAGCATACAATCCATCAGGAGATCTCGTTCGAGGAAGAATACGGACAACTGCTTGAAGAGAATGGGTTCGACCCGCATCAAACGTCCGTGCCGGCATCCTCCACGGTACATTTTTCCGCGAATACCCACCTAAAACGGAATCAAATGATTTATACGAAATACATACTTTTCTCGCTACTGCTCGTCTGTCCGTCCGTATTGTCCGCGCAGGGAATCACACGACGCATCCACCAGATAGACGAGGTCACGGTGTGGGGCAAACGCCCGATGAAAGAAATCGGCGTGCAGAAGACGAAGTTCGACTCGCTCGCACTGAAAGAGAACATTGCCTTATCGATGGCCGACATTCTGACGTTCAATTCGTCCGTGTTCGTCAAGAGTTACGGACGCGCCACGCTCTCCACCGTTGCTTTCCGCGGCACGTCGCCCAGCCACACGCAGGTGACGTGGAACGGCATGCGCATCAACAATCCCATGCTGGTATGACCGACTTTTCCACCATACCGTCCTACTTCATAGATCAGGCCTCGCTGCTTCATGGCACGTCGTCGGTGAATGAAACGGGCGGCGGACTCGGCGGACTTGTCAAACTCGGTACTACGCCGCAGGTCGGCGAGGGCTTCCATGCCCAATACGTGCAGGGCATCGGGTCGTTCCGCACGTTCGACGAGTTCGCCCGCTTCACCTACGGCAGCGACCGATGGCAGGTCTCGACCCGCGCGGTCTATTCGTCGTCGCCCAACGATTACAAGTACACCAACCACGACAAGAAGATAAATATCTACGACGAGGAGAAGAACATCATCGGACAGTATCATCCAAGGAACGCAACCGATCGGGTTCGTTCAAGGACTGCACCTGTTGCAGGAGGTATATTACAACACCCTGAAAGGCGACCGTTTCGGGTTGAACGCATGGTATATCAACTCCAACCGGGAACTGCCGATGCTCACGACCGATTACGGCGATGAGACCGCCTTCGAGAACCGCCAGCGGGAGCAGACGTTTCGTGGTGTCCTGTCATGGGACCATATCAAAGAGAAATGGAAAGTCGGCGTGAAAGGCGGTTATATCCATACGTGGATGGCCTACGACTACCGTCGTGAGGTGGCGCCGGACAACTGGGCCTCCATGACCCGTTCGCGGAGCAAGATAAACACGTTCTACGGACAGGCGGAAGCGGAATACTCGCCCGGCAGGAAATGGTTCTTCACCTCGAACGTATCCGTGTACCAGCATCTCGTGCGCAGCGAAGACAAGAACATCATCCTTCAGGATGGCAACAAAGCCGTCGTCGGATATGACAAGGGGCGTGTCGAGCTCTCCGGTTCTGTATCGGCCAAATGGCAGCCTGTCGAGCCGTTGGGCTTGTCGCTGGTCTTGCGCGAGGAGATGTCGGGCGACAAATGGGCTCCGCTCATCCCGGCATTCTTCATCGACGGACTGATTTCGCGCAAAGGGAACGTGATGGTGAAAGCCTCCGTATCGCGCAACTATCGTTTTCCGACTTGAACGACCTCTACTTCTGCCGGGCGGCAACCCCGACCTTAAAAACGAACACGGCTTCAGCTATGACGCCGGAGTGAGTTTCGATGTCGGCAAAAAGGGGGTATATAAACTGGGCGGCAGCGCAAGCTGGTTCGACTCCTACATCGACGACTGGATCATCTGGCTGCCGACGACCAAGGGGTTCTTCTCGCCGCGCAACGTGAAGAAAGTCCATGCCTACGGTGTCGAAGTGAAGGCCAACCTTGCCGTGCAGCCGGCAAAGGACTGGCTGATAGACCTGAACGGTTCCTATTCGTGGACCCCCTCCATCAACGAGGGCGAAAAGATGTCGCCCGCCGACCAGTCGGTGGGAAAACAACTGCCTTACGTGCCGGAGCACTCCGCCTCGCTGACAGGACGGCTGTCATGGCGGACGTGGGCGTTCCTCTACAAGTGGGCTTACTACTCGGAACGTTTCACCATGTCGAGCAACGATTACACGCTGACAGGCCACCTGCCCCGGTATTTCATGAGCAATATCTCACTGGAGAAAATGCTGTCGTTCAAACCGCTGGATGTACAGTTGAAACTTGCCGTCAATAACCTGTTCAACGAGGACTATCTCTCGGTGCTGTCGCGTCCTATGCCCGGCATCAACTTCGAGTTCTTCATCGGCATCACCCCGAAATTCGGGAAAAGCAGAAAATAATGTAAACGTAAATAAGGTAATGATATGAAGTATTAAAGAATTTGAGCCTGATGGTGCTGCTTGCGCTGGCATTTGCAGGCTGTCGTGGCAAGAGTTCCCAACTTGCCGATTTCAACAAACAGCTTTACGCTCCCGAATATGCCTCGGGATTCAAGATTGAAAGAGCAGACGGCAGACAGAGCGTGCTGGTTTCCGTCATGAATCCGTGGCAGGGCGCGGATAGCGTCACCACCCGGTTGTTCATCTCCCGTAACGGGGAACCCGTTCCCGAGGGTTTCGACGGGCAGGTCCTCGAAGGGGATGCGCAGCGCATCGTGGCGATGTCCTCGACCCATATCGCCATGCTCGACGCCATCGGCGAGACGGCACGTGTGGTCGGCGTTTCGGGACTCGACTATATCTCCAATCCCGACATTCAGGCACGCCGCGACAGCATCGGCGACGTGGGTTACGAGGGAAATATCAATTATGAACTTCTGTTGTCGCTCGACCCTGACCTTGTGCTGCTTTTCGGCGTGAACGGGGCCAGTGCGATGGAGAGCAAACTCAAGGAGCTCGGCATCCCGTTCATGTATGTCGGCGATTATCTCGAAGAATCTCCGCTGGGCAAAGCCGAATGGCTGGTGGCGCTTTCGGAGGTCGTCGGGAAACGCGCGAAGGGCGAAAAGGTATTCGCGGATATTCCGATCCGATACAATGCGCTGAAACAGAAAGTGTCCGGTGCCGTTCTCGATGCCCCGTCGGTCATGCTCAATACGCCCTACGGCGATTCGTGGTTCATGCCCTCGACGGAAAACTATGCCGTGCGGCTGATTACCGACGCCGGAGGCGACTACATCTACAAGAAGAACACGGGCAACTCTTCGACGCCTATCGACTTGGAGGAGGCATACCTGCTCGCTTCGGAGGCCGATATGTGGCTGAACGTCGGCATGGCGAACACACTCGACGAACTGAAAGCCGCCTGCCCGAAGTTCGCCGATACCCGCTGCGTCCGAAACGGCTATGTCTATAACAACAACGCCCGCACCAATGCCGCCGGAGGCAACGACTACTACGAATCGGCCATCGTGAATCCCGACCTTCTTCTGCGCGACCTCGTGAAGATATTCCACCCCGAGTTGGTCGAAGAAGATTTCGTATACTACAAACAACTGAAATAGATGCGTTCACGCCCCGTCATCCTGTTCACCGCGTTGTCCGTGCTTACGGTCGGCCTCTTCCTGTTGGATTTGGCTGTGGGCGCGGTTCGCATTCCCGTCGGCGACGTATGGGCGGCCCTGACGGGCGGCGACTGCCCGCGGACTACGGCGAAAATCGTACTGAACATACGGCTGATAAAGGCGGTTGTGGCTCTGCTGGCCGGGGCGGCGCTATCGGTCAGCGGCTTGCAGATGCAGACATTGTTCCGCAATCCGCTGGCCGGCCCCTACGTGCTGGGCATCAGCTCGGGTGCAAGCTCGGCGTGGCGCTCGTGGTGCTGGCAGGCGTCGGCTCGTCGATAGGCATCGCCGGAGCGGCTTGGCTGGGTGCGGCCGTCGTGCTGCTCGTAATCGCTGCCGTCGGACACCGCATAAAGGACATTATGGTGATATTGATTTTGGGTATGATGTTCTCGTCAGGCGTGAGCGCTGTCGTGCAGATATTGCAATATCTGAGCAAAGAGGAGGCGTTAAAGGCGTTCGTCATCTGGACGATGGGGTCGCTCGGCGACGTGACGGTGCCGCAGCTCGCCATCCTCCTTCCGTCGGTCATCGTCGGGTTGCTGCTGGCCGTATGGACGATCAAACCGCTCAACCTCCTGCTCTTCGGCGAGGAATATGCCGTAACGATGGGACTGAATATCCGCCGTTCGCGCGGTCTGCTGTTTCTCTCGACGACGCTGCTGGCCGGCACGGTAACGGCTTTCTGCGGCCCGATCGGCTTCATCGGTCTTGCCATGCCTCACGTCGCGCGGATGCTCTTCCGCGAGGCCGACCACCGCGTGCTCCTGCCGGGAACCCTTCTCTCGGGGGCGGCGGTATTGCTTCTTTGCGATATCGTTTCCAAAATGTTCACTTTGCCCGTAAATGCCATTACCGCACTGCTGGGAATCCCGATAGTCGTATGGGTGGTTTTACGCAATAAATCGATGACGGTATGATAGAACTGTGCGATTTTTCCATAGGCTACGCAGAGAAGAGGCTTCTCGATAAGGTCGATGCCTCTTTCAAAAGAGGACAGCTGACTGCCCTTATTGGCAGGAACGGCACGGGGAAATCTACACTTCTCCGTGCCATAGCCGGACTGAATCATAATTATTGCGGTAAAATCCTGCTCGACGGACATTGTATCGCAAACATGAGAACTCCGGAGAAGGCAAGGCAACTGGCATTTGTCACGACCGAGCGCACACGCATCGCCAACCTGCGGTGCGAGGATGTCGTGGCTATCGGCCGCGCCCCTTACACCAACTGGATCGGCCGCATGCAGCCTCAAGATAGGGAAATCGTCATGCGGTCGCTCTCTTCGGTCGGAATGGAGGCGTATGCCGGCCGCACGATGGATAAGATGTCGGACGGTGAATGCCAGCGCATTATGATAGCCCGTGCTCTGGCTCAGGAAACGCCCGTCATCCTGTTGGACGAGCCGACCTCGTTTCTTGACATGCCCAACCGTTACGAATTGTGTTCCCTGCTCGCACGGTTAGCGCATGCTGAGGGCAAATGCATTCTGTTCTCCACTCACGAACTGGATATAGCCCTCTCGCTGAGTGACAGAATAGCCCTTATCGATACGCCCGTCCTTCACTGTCTGCCGACCTCCGAAATGATCCGCAGCGGGCATATCGAGCGGCTGTTCAACAATGCCGCCGTACAATTCGACCCCGTGAGCGGGATCGTGAAATCCATGCCAAGAGACTGACTTTCCTGTCGGGAAACACGTCAGACGCAATGAGGGTGTCCCAAAAAGTATTTGGCACCCTCGTATTCGTTGTAAGACATGTCGTTTATTTCGATACCTCGCACATCAGCACGCCTTTCCCCGTCACATCGGCTTTCGAGACCGTGATGGATTTTCCCGTGTAGGTCTTCACGACGGAAGTCCCGGCAGAGTTCCACAGTTTCCATGTATAGGTATAAGCTGTCCCGCCCGTGTCGATTTCCTCACCGCCCCTGTATAACACGGCTTTGGCATCCACGTCATTGCCGTTGTTCTTGATGGTGAACCCCTTCTGGCTGACCAGATCAACCGTGATGGGGTCGGACATATCCGTGAAGGAGATGATGTCGCAGAGACCTTGTTCGCCGAGGCGTTGCCCGCCGAGTGTCCGTATCCTTGATGGCGCACTTGAAGGTCTCGAAGTTGAGAACGGCATCTGCCGTAATCGTGATTTCGTTTGTCGTCCAGCCTGCCGTCACGCCCCGAGGATTGGTCGAGGTAAGGCATGCCCAGCCGGCACCCAGCATGGAGTTGTAGTAGGGACACGAAAACGGCGGCTCCCGATGCGGCTGCGGCACTCAGTGCGGAGGTCAGCGTCACGACCTTCGTGGAGGCGTTGACTGCCGAAATGGTGTACTGTGCCGATCCTATGGTTATCCTGCCTCCCGCCTCCATGTTCATTACCGAAGCGACCGTTATGGTCGTGGCTCCGGCTGCCGCGGCAGCTGTCAGTGTCGTGCCCGCGAATACCGCCGAATCCTTGATGCCCCACGCGTAGGTGACGTTCGTCGTGTCGATAGAGGCTCCGCGCCACAGGTCGCAATGCGCCCTGAGCGTCGCCACCTCGTCGTTCTTGAATACGATGCCGTCGGGTGCATACGCCACGGCGGCGATCATCGCTCCGGCGTTCAGGTGCTGGGTGAACTGTACCTCCGCACGGAAAGGAATCTCCAGCCCGTTGGCATCGATGTAGATTGCCTCGAAAGTATACCGTACCTGCGGGGCGGAAACGGTCATGTGGTTGGCCTTGACGGTCAGGGCGTATTTGGCGGAAGCGGCGCCGATCGTACAGCTGTCCTGTCCGGAAGTTATGACCGTGCCGTCCTTGTACCATTTGGCGGAACCGCTCTTGACACCGGCTGTCAATGTCGCCGCGTTGCCGACGGATGAGATCTGGTCTACGGCCGCCTTGCCGCTGACAAACAGAGAAGGGGTCAATATCAGGTACGGTGATGCCGCCCACGAGGGGCATACGCGCCGGTATCCTTGTTGAACACCTGGGTCAGCGGTTGCGAGGAACCGATAAACGCCTGTAAGGAGACAGCATCATTCTGGTCGATGATGGTGACTTGTCCGCGTGCTACTTTAATTGCCATATGCTTATTGTAATGTTGTTGATATATTCACTTCACAGTCGAAAACAGCTTTGCGCCACACGTCCCCGCCGGTTATCTCTATCTCCCTGCCGTAACGCGGTGCGGCGTTCCATATCCTGTCGTTCTCCGTATCGCGGCTCGTCCGTATCCAGCGGAAATTGCCGTCGGGAATGAGCGGCGTGATTTCTTCGCCTCCCCTGTATACCCTGGCACGGAGTACCGTCGAGACGATTCCGTTGCGGAATGTCGTGCCGTTTTCAGACTCCACATAAACAGTATAGGAGGGCAATCCGTCGTAAAGTTTGAAAAAGGTATGAGCCGCACTGATTTTTTCATTACGGTATGTTGCCGTGTAGCGGAGGGTCAGCACGTCGCGTCCTTCCCAGCCATGAAACAAGGGTGTCATTTCAAACACGGCGGCATTGCATCCGGCATCTTTCCATATGCCGTCAGCGGCAAGGTATTCCCACTGCCGGCTTTCCGGCTCGAAATTGTATTCGGTCGCCACAAGCGGGATATTCTCCGGCTCGCATGCGCCTGAAAGCTCGTCCTTGAAATGGAACGCCGTGCCGCCTGTCAGGGAGACGGAACGGGGCTTGAGCAGTTCCTGCGCCTCCTCATCGAGGTCTTCCCAACGGATGGTCACACCGCGCAGTTCGATGGTATCCTTGCCCCACTTGAACCGTCCCGAGGCGAAATGGCCCGTCCCGTCCGGATTGATGACGAAAGAACCGTCCCGTGAAGCGATCGAGCCGTCTTCGTTCAGCGCAACAGGGGATTCTGTATGGTACCCCCGATACCTCCCTTGTTGAACCAGGCACCGTAATCGTCCGTGTAGGACAAGGCTTCATCGGTCGCCTGATAGGGGGTCACGTTCTTTCCGGCCTCCAATTGAGGGGCGGACAACGACAGGGGGACGGAAGCGGCAATGCCGAGATACATGACGGGGGAATCTGACCCGCGTATGAGGAACGGGACATTATAACGGACCCATCCTTTACCGCAGCCACCGTCCGATCACCGACAAGGTGCTCATCTTGATAGAACCGGATGGCTGCCGTATCTTCCGCTTTTATCCAGACTGAGAAACAATAACAGACTCCTGTATGAGCCTCCCGCCAGGCGGCACTTTGCGCACCAAGAAGACTGTCTCCGGCTATCCGTACACACCGCCCGAGTCCGGCGGGAGATGTTTCATCCAGCTCTTCCGAATGGCTGAACCGGCAGGACAGGCTGTCGGGTATGACATTCTTGTGGATTTTGCCCACATAAAACGTGCTTGAAAAACCGTTCTCGTCTCCCGCGGTAAGCGTGCCGGCTATATTGACATTGCGTGTGGCATAGAGATTCTGGAAATAGGCCCCGTAACCATCCAACATGCCGAAGACCGGATCGATGATGCCGCTGACCTTTCCCACACGGGCCTTGCTCGCCTCGCTGAAAGCGGATACGGAGGCAAGACGGACAATGTTCAGGTCGGCGGCCTCGCACCAGTCCCCCTCGGAGGCCAGGCTTGATGTCAGCTCAAGAAACAGGCTCCGGCTGTACTGTGCCGGGTAATCCACGGTGATGACCCATAACTTGTACTTCCATTCCCGGCCGATGGAGATTTCATCTTCCGCATCCGTCTTTTCACGGTTCGTATAGCCGAACCGGATCGGTACGGAACCTGATGTTTTGGAAGACCTGACCTTGAACGATACCAGCAGGCGCTCCGGGTATCCGACCGGTTCTTCCAATGTCAGCATCAGCCCGAAGGAAGCGTTTCCTGCCGGTTCCGCATTGCGGATGATGCGGACAACGCGTGTCGCTTCCGAATCGGCATCCAGGTATTCCGTTTGCAGCATGCTGCCATAAACGGCGTATCTGGACTTGTCCGGCACTCCCGCCATGCCTCCGTCCATGACGGGATAGCACAGGGAGCGTTCGGTCGCCATGCCGTCGATGACATCCATATAGGGTGAATCGCTGTCAGAAGCCGTCAGGTACAAGGCTCCGCTGCGTGCCGTATCGAACAGGTTGGTAATCCGCACGAAGTCCAGCAGTTCACCGCCCTGCGGTTCGTCCCCGTCCAGCAATGCCCCGATGAAATAAGGAGCGTCCTTGTCTCCGACAAGCTCCGTTCCGGTTTCTGTCACGCACATCAGCGAATAGACGGTACGCTCCCGTTCGGCATATTGCCTGCGGATGATATCCCCGGCTTGCAGTCCCTGTGTCTTCTGCGAGTCGGGGGCGATACGGATCTTGTATGTCGGATAACGGAATACGGACATGGATTATGACAGTTTTTCCACGGTGTCTCCCGAACAGCTGTCGCTGATCCAGAAGGAACCGTTGGTTACCGAAGTCTTTTTGACCTCGAACTCATAGGCGCGGAACTTACGGCGGGCCACCACCTCGTCGAATGTGGCGGAGACGCCTCCTGTCGTCCGGTTCCGGCGGACAGCCCATCCGCTTCCGGAAAGGCCCGGGGAAAAGAACTCCGAAGAGAGCGCCCCGGTAAAGACGCTGTTTCCGTAATGCCGGATACCGTCCTCCACCGCTTGCAGGCGTAACGCCTCTGTCAAGTATAGGGTTCTGTCAGTAATCCGGGTGGGCGACGCATGGATTCCGATATGCCCGGCTGCTTCCAACGGAACGCCGACCGTAAGGAAATCGGCATCGGTGCAGATATGGAATGATTCGCTGTGACGGTTCTGCGGGGCATAACAGCTCACGGACGGACGGTGTGAAAAATCCGTGCTGTGAGGGATAGCCGTCCTTTTGCCTTCTTCTCGTAGATTACCTCGGAAGAAAGCGATACGCGCTCCCTGTCGCCTGTGAGCATGAATCCCTCTGCCGTGCCCATTCGCAGGCGCTTGTGGATAACGATACCTTCATCGGAAGTGTCTACCCGGTATGAGGAGAGCAGGTCGGCGCCGTAGTTGTGGCGGACAGTCAGCGAGCCCGGAAAACACGCCTTTCCGTAAGGGGAAAGCATCAGGCACTCGCCGTCCACGTCCGATATGCCGGAGAACAGGCGTATCTTCGGGGTATGTCGCCGCCTAAAAGAAGGTCACCGCCGATACTCCCGAACTGTATCTTGTCCTTGTCGGTACGGAGTAGTACGGGAACATCTCTGATCCGGATGCCGAACCCGTCCAGGAACGAGAGGAATCCGCCGAGCGCGACATCCTCTTCCGAAAACGAAAGCAGACATTTCCCTTTGTCGCCCAGTTCCACGCCTTGCAAGGCTTTCAGTCCGCCGTCCATGACCGTACTCCCTCGCACCGTCAGATTCCGTCTCACCATGCCGTCCCGCATCGTCCAATCCGCCGTGTCCGTATTGGCGTTGCCACGATGGTAGACATCCTGCCCGCCCACGGCCAGCCGTGTCGGGGAGATGAATATTCCTGTATCCTCGTCCCCGATAATCCATGCCCCTTTGGAATGTACCGTCGCATCCAGAAGTCTATATGGGAGGCATTGATTGTAGCGGTGGCCTTGTCCGCGTCGTAACGGAGCAACTGCCTGCCGCCGATATGCAGGCTGTCACCCCCGACTTTCAGGTTGCCGGTAATCCTGATACCGTACTCGACGGCAGTTACCACACCTTCCGGATCGGTAATGTCCTGCGAATAGGTTTCCAGGATACGGGTGTTTCCAATGCCGGCTTCGAAACCGTAATTGGCACTGAGCCTGCCGGTCATGTCACCGCCCGATTTCTTCAGGTAATCCAACAGCAAACCGCCACTTCCGGAACACCGCCCTCTCCCGCAACGGCTCCGGCAATGGCGGATGCAAAACCGTAAGCGGATATTCTTCAGGTACTCAGACTTGGTGACTCGTCTCCTTCCTCGATGCCGTAAGGATGCTCGTCGTCCTTTTTCTGCTGGGCATTGAAAAAGTTATGGTACAGCTGTGCATAGATGGAATAGCACAGGCTCTCCTTGTCGAGGGTTTCTATATCGGGATGCAGTTGTACGCTCATTTGGTGTAGCTGGTCTTGGAAAGAAAATTCTGGATACGTGATGTCAGCGAGATGAAGTTCGGCATATTGATCGGCGACATCGTGCCATCAGTGTGGGGGTCATGATTTTCGAACATTCTGTCAGGAAGTCGAGCATCAGCCGGGCAAGCTCATTACCTAGAACCAGCGGCTCGGTGGCATTTTCGTCACCGAGCGTCACCTTGTTGTCGGCAACGGCAACGGTCGTGGAATTGACCTTTTGTACCACTTTATCTGCTGTCTGTCTGACTTCAGACTTGTCCACCGTATGCGTGATGCTTTCCGCATCGATAACGGTTGTCGCTTCCTTGTCCTTGTCATTCCTGACGGTTGTTGTGACGGCAGTCGGCGTATAGCGGGTGGAGGTCTCGTTACCGGTGGTTTCCAGTTCGTCGTAGTCCGGGGAGGAGTCGTTTTCCGGATCCAGCTCCTCCATTTCGGTCACGCCGATGACGGTTTCCGTGCGGGCATTGAGCCGCAGGATATCCACATGGGAGAAGTTAACCACATAGGCATAGCGGGTGGCGGCATCCATGAAGATGGTCACGTCGGAAAAGAGTGCAGGTACGATCAGGAAGCCGCCTTCGCTGTTGGTGGCGGCCGAGAGCAGCACGCCTTTATGGATGACTGGTTCGGCGGAGGCCGTCTCGTCCGGGTACTCGCCGACATCAATGGTACCGCCGTAGTCGGAAAACTCCTCGTCCGAGGGGTTATCGTGTATCTTAGCGACATAGCCGTGTATCATGCGGGCCGTCCCGATACCGGACATGCCTCCGGGAGCCAGATTGATACGCTCCATACTCCGCCCCAAGGCTATCTTGCGGATAGCCTCACGGATAAGCAACTGATTCGACTTATCTGAAGACATTGATTTTTTATAGAAGAATAGGTCGTTGGAATATATTCAGGTTTGCATTTTCCTTCTTCAAAAATTAAACATGAAATTAGAATTTTCTATCTTTGTAAAAAAACACTTGATTAGTAGTATGGCAGGTTTCCAATCACCAATAACGATAGCGCAGGCTATAGAACGTATCCACCGGAATGAATACCTATTGCCGGCTTTTCAGAGAGATTTTGTATGGTCGGCAGAACAGATAGAAAAGTTGTTTGATTCTCTGATGAAAGGCTATCCAATCAGTTCCATGTTGTTTTGGAAGGTAAAAGGAGGCACAAAAACAGATTTCCGGTTTTATAAGTTTCTATCAGCTTTCATACAGTATCATCGGATATGCAACGATCCGATTCCTACGGACAATATCAACGATTTTTATGCAATATTGGACGGACAACAGAGATTGACATCATTATATATCGGTCTGTGCGGCAGCTATGCGTACAAAGATTATAGGAAACGTTGGGATTATTCTGAATCTAATTTTCCTACCCGGCATCTATATCTCAATATATCCCGTAAATACACACAGGAGGAAAGTGACAGGGAGTTCATCTTTTCCTTTGTTGACAAGAACATATCCAAAGAAAAAGATTTATTTATTGACAAGTCTAGTGAAAAATGGTTCCGTGTAGGCAAGATTTTGGCTTTGCATCAGGATTACAATTATGGCATCGATGAATTTGCGAGGACAATAACATAGACAAAGAATCCAAAAGACTACTGAGACTGTTGGACAATGTCATTCATACCAAGCTCAATATAAATTTTTACGAGGAGGATGAACAGAAACCTGACAAAGCTGTGAATATTTTTATTCGAATCAAGTTCCGGGGGTACTGCATTAAGTTTTTCGGATATTCTGATGTCCATCGCCATTGCCAATTGTAAACAGATGGACGCAAAGACAGAAATCAAGAATCTGGTTGAGCACATACGTTCTAAAGGATTTAATATATCTCACGATTTCATATTGAAATCGTTCCTGTACTTATATCATAAAGATGTGCGTTCCCTTATAACAAGTTTCAATCTGAGTTTTATTGACTGGTGGAAAATAATTGGACTAGGATCAGGGATGCTGTTTCAAACCTGTTCGACTTGCTGAGATCTTTCGGACTGACGGATTTCACAATGACTTCATATAATGCCGCCATGCCCATACTATATTATCTTTACCACAAGGACATATATCAGGATTTTTACAAAAAGATGGGAAATAGAGAGGATTGTGAAATCATAAAAAAATGGTTGTTCTCAATTCTGCTCCGCAGGGCATTCGGAGCAAGTGCTGATTCCGTTCTTGCACAGTCAAGAAGGGCATATACTACAGACATCACCGGCTGTTATATAAAAGAAACCGTGACATTGTTCCCGGCAGCAGAAATAAACTCTGAAATCAAGAAACTGTCGGATGTAGGTGACGATTTTATAGAAGACTTGCTTTACAGCCAGAAAGACTCACGATATAGTTTCCCAATATTGGCCATGCTGTATCCGAATCTTGATTACAGGAACAATAATTTCCATCAGGACACCTGCACCCAGCCTCTGCATACAATGATCTGGAAGAGAAAGACAAGGAAAAATATGGTTGGCAGGTCTACAATTCCATCCTAAACCTGCAGATGCTCGATGCCAATGAGAACGAGTCTAAAAACGCCAAGCCATTGGACAAGTGGGTTAGTGAACAGACCCGGAACAAGGACATGCAGAAATTCATGGAGGACCACCTTATTCCGGATACGGATCTTTCATTGTCTAATTTTTCTGATTTTGTAGAAAAACGAAAGACCATACTGGTTCAGAGAATCAAAAAGATGATTAACTGATTTATATCAAAGGTATTTGCAGATATTATTCTTCCTGCCGAAACGCCCCTGTTGTAAAATATTTTTAAAGACATGGATTTGTAAAAATGCAGTGGATTAATTATGAATAAAAAGCAGTGATGTTCCTTGGAGCGGCACGGAATGCCGTTTTTCCTTTTCGGGTATTTTCTGGAAGGAAAGAATGTCCATTAATAAACAATATGGTCATTTGCGAATCCTGTACGGAATGCCCAGCTGTTGTCTGTATCCACCCACTCCGAAAGTTGTCGTTACCTCCTCCACGAGGTATACGCCGTTCTTGGAAGGATTACGGTAGTCGATCAGTTCCACCTGTACGGCAGGAGACAGTCCGAAATCCCCGAATACTGTCACATTGCCGGTGATTCCGTTCAGATTGTAATTCCGAAAGTATTCCGTCGTCTCTTCTACAAGCCGGTCGGAATTGATTCCGACATGAGGTGACATATATGGTACGATGGTATATGTGGATAAATCCACCTTGGTCCTGGTCTTCGCTCCCGATGCCGTCGTGTTGCCAGTTACCTTGTGCGTCTTTTTTGAAATCTGCGTGGCATTGACCGTCTGAAACTCCTTGCTGCCCGGCATCTCCGGGTCGTATTCAGGATTCATGCGTACTGTCACCTCAAAGAATTTTTCATCCGTCCCGAGTGCCTTGCCCGTCACCGCCAAAAACTTCGGATCGGTCTTGACCACTTTCAGGTTGCTCTGCGCCACATGCTCGTTGAAGTATATCCTGTACGGTCCTGTCGATTCGTCCTCCGGGAATACCGGCTGAGCCTTGCTGGACGAATAAGGACGCCCGACGGCAATGGACGGCATGGCCCCGTCATCATCGGCATCGTATTTCAAAAAGCAGTAGACCTTGTACTTCGACCATTCGGAAAGGATATCCGCTACCGTGAAGTTGTCCGTGACCTTTACCTTGCCGATATGTATCTCAAACCGCTTCGTATCCGAGTGTATCCTGAAGCCGGTATCTTTCAGGATATTATACTTGCCTTCCAGCACCTCGTTCACCGTCGTCCCTTTCGCCGGGGTCTCGAAATGAGGTGCCTGTTTCAGTTTGAGTTTGTAGGCCATATTCTCACACTGGATTTCCAGCGTGCTGTCCGAATTGTATCCGGTAATGTATCCGTCGAACATATTTTTCAGCACGCCGTTGTAGCCCAGCTTGATATTGATGCGCTGTCCGACCTTGAATGTCGTCTCGTCAACCAGACGCTGCGCGCTGCGTTTCTCGATGATGACACCGTCCTGCATCACCTCCGTCGTTATCCTCGACACGTCCTTGCCCTCCAATGTCACGTTCCCGATAATCGTGGAGCGGCATACCGACCCTTTCGGGAATATCACTTTGGCCGTTCCGATCAGCTTCTTGTAACTCTCGTTGATTTCGAGCGACTGGACTTCCGTAATCTCCACGCCGTTCTGTATCCTCATCGGATGGATGGGTCGGCATCCCCGATGGTGATGCGACAGCAGAGGATATCCATTGCAGCTATACCCATAAACGTGTCAGTTTAAGCAACGAGGCGGGTCGATGACCTCCGTACCGAATTTAACATACTTGATCCACTTGTTCGTGTGCTTGATGGCCGTGTCCACCTTTTCCTGTTCCGCCAGTTTCAGTTCCACGGCTTCCGATGGCTCCACGGCGACACAGTTCAGCGAATACGGCTGCACGTTCCGGCAATCCGTAGGCTGTAAGGTATAGCCCTGTATAATCAACCGTGAAATGTTGAACTGGCGCAATACCGTGTTGTCGCAATCGATGACACCCTTGTATTGTACCAGCTGATAAACTTGGACACTTCCGCCTCGGGATACACGTCCGGGTATTTGGAGGTGATCTTGCCGTTGATGGTAATCTCGAGGTCACCCCCGGATATATATTCCTTGCGGGTATAGTCCCGCCCCTGTACCCGGGTCAGCAGGATATTGTTCCGGCTGCTGACCTGTACCTGCGTCCCAGGTCCACGAATGTCACCAGTCCATACCGGCTGTTCGGCAAAACCTTGCACTCGCTGTTGTCATAATACTTCCCCTCCTCTGATATGGACAGTTCCAGAAAATCCGCTACTGTCGGCCGACGATGGAATCGGTATGGTTTTTCTTCTGCGCCACCGCCTGCTGTTCCCTGATGAGCTGATAGTACTGTCCGGTCTTGTTCGCCAGGCTGGACTGCGACTGTGTCTGAAGATATTTGTCCCGCACCTGCTGTTCCCAGTATTTGAGGTATCGGGGATAGGAACGTAGCAACCCGTAAGCCGTCTGCGAGGCAACCTGTATGGCTGCCCGTTTGAGCAGGTCATGGTGCCTGGAGAAGTAATGTACCTGCCGTCCTGCAATTCGGCAAGCCCCATGCCCAACGCCAGACGCGTGGCGTTGCTGATGTATCCGCCAAGCGAACCGTGGTTGAGTATGCCTCCGCTCAACAAAGTCGAGGCCGCGATTTGTATCAGTCTTCCCATAATCCTTTCATTTTATGCGTTCCAGGAGGCATCGAAGTCATGCACGACATCGATGAGCGCCTGTGCCAGTTGTTCTTTCAGGTTCTGTATCTCTTCCGTCTGCCCCTCCTTCGACTTCATCAGGTCGATGGTCCTGACACTGAGCAGGCTCTCTATGTTCACGATGACCTGTTTAGGTGCCGCCGAGGACAACCGCCCCGTGCCGGAATAGTTGCCGCCGGCCCCTCCGTCATCCAGATGCGTGTTGGTAATCGGGTTGGCAGCAAACGGACGTGTATCGTTGGAATCCGGTTCGTTGCCGTACTGGTCGGGAGTGAAGCCCGCCACGCGGAGGATGTTCTCGCTGCCTCCGCCGAACCTCCGAAAGTCTGCCGGAGCGATGAAAAGAACTTCACGAGTGTCGTATGTGCCAGCTTGCGATGCGCGATGTTGTCTATACGCTGCGCATCGGTGGCGTTCTGCCCCAGTGCCCGCTGTTTCCATAGCCCGTTTTCGTCCTGCTCGAATCCCCAGGCCCTGAACTGGTCAAAGTCGAACCCTCCTTACGCATCAGCTCATGCGCATTGGCGGCACTCGATATGGCATTCCGATAAGCGGTGGCGGCACGCACAATCTCCGGAACGGTCTGCGTGTTCATGTACCGGGCATAGTCGTATGTGCGGGCGGCAACCGCTTCCGACCTGTCCCCGATATCATTCACATAGACGGCCTTGCATCCTGCATACGCCACAAAGACTTGTCGAGATCCTTCTCCTGTTGCCCGAAACGCTCCTTTACCGTCTTGAGGAAAGCGTCCACTTCCAATACCGTACCCATCTTCCCGAACTCGGCGTACGCGGCATCGATACGTGTCTGGCTGTCGCGTTTGGCAAGGGTGACAAGCGCATCCCTTATGTCATCCTGACGGGCTTTGTCCATGTTATACACATGGTCTCGCGATACCATCCCCTCAGATGAAGCGATGGCAAATTCCCCCAAGAACCCGGCCCACCAGTGGATGTGAAGGCTCCGATTTTATGTCCCGAAGCCTCTTCGATACTTTGCCCGGCAACGACCTCGTCCACGGCACGCTTTGTCTTGACAGCCATGTTATAGGTCTCGCTCAGGGAGGAGTAAAGTGCCTCTATGGACGGATAACGGTACTTGCGGTTCGATTCGATCTCTTCCAGTACGGCATCCTTCGCCTCCTTTATCTTCCAGGTCTTGTAAGCCACCCATCCCAAAGTCCCGACCAATGCGGCTATACCTGCCGTGGCGGCAACCGCGCCTGTACTGATGGCACTCAACGAGGCGGCAGCACCGGTCAGTCCGCTGCCGGTAGCCACCTGTGTGGCAAACAGCGACTGCAGGACTCCTTTGGCTCCGATGACACCGCCCCCGGCCATCAAGGCGCGGTTCATCGCTCCCCGTCCCGCCACGCCTGCGGACTGCATGGCCGACACGATGGCCCGCTTCTGGGCAAACGAAACCTTACCGATACCACCCGCCCCCAGCAGCCCCTGCACGGCACTGATTGATGTCGTGGCCCGTCAGACTGTTTGCCGATAAACCCCATGGCGATGCGATATTCGTCAGCTCCCGCCACCTTGAACAGCCGGGTCGCGACAACGCCTGTAAAGACAAGCGGTCTATCCAATGGAAATTGCGGGTCACCCATGCGCCGATATTGCCGATCACGGTGAAGATGTCCAACAAGGCATTCCCGATGGACACCAGGCCACGGGTAAATTCCGGAGCCTTGAACTTTGCCAGAAAAGTGCGGAGCACAGTGCGATAGAGGGTTCCAACACCTCGTATGCCTGCATGAACCCTTCGGTC
>ENA-OQCS01000710-OQCS01000710.1-human-gut-metagenome-genome-assembly--contig:-NODE-710-length-18466-cov-3.792791_pt1 | contig 18466 bp, 31 predicted proteins | sample MGYA00242757_ERZ504575 | MGnify/ENA primary metagenome ERZ504575 (study PRJEB26092, sample SAMD00036297) | human gut metagenome | host: Homo sapiens | study: EMG produced TPA metagenomics assembly of... | reverse complement strand
CTGCGCACCCAGCCGCAGCAGGTCTCTTGCCGCAGGCGGGGCATCCTCCGGCATCACCAGAACCACCGGGTGACCGGCGGTCAGGCCCGCCAGCGTGAGCGCAGCGGCAAACGGGCCGGAGGCCGCTTCAATGATGGGCTGACCGGAGATCAGCTTCTTTTTTTCAATGGCAAGGGCCAGCATCCCTTCGGCAAGGCCGTCCCGGGCCGTGCCGGTGGGGCCTGCAAAGTCCAGATAGCATACAGCCGTCCCTTCAGCCGCAGGCGGCAGCATAGCCGCGCAGCTCCACGATGGGGCAGGCGCTGAGCGTCTGGTAAAAATTGGGGTAGATCGGCACGAAGACCCTCCTTTCATGGGATACAACAATATTATCCTAACGCAAAAGGACTGCGCGCGTCAAGATGCGTTTTAGCAAAAACGGCGAATTTTTGGCGGATTTTCTGGAAAAATCTCCGAAAGGCTCTTGACAGGATGCGGTGCATCTGCTATACTTCATCCGTAAAGCAAATGAACTTTACATCGCTTCTCGAAAGTACAGGCACAAAACCGGGGGATCAGAGGATGGCAAAAGATCTGGAAATGGGCTATCTGCTGGACTTCTACGGTGAGGTGCTCACCGAGAAACAGCGCGAAATGCTGCGCCAGTATTACAACGATGACCTTTCGCTGAGCGAGATCGGCGAGAACTTCGGCATCACCCGTCAGGGTGCGCGGGATGCCATCAAGCATGGCGAGAACGCGCTGAAGGAGCTGGAGGAAAAGGTCGGCTTTGCGGCGCGTTACCGCCGCGTGCAGCAGAAGCTGGAAGAGCTGGAGCAAATGGTGATCGATGCACGGTTCGAGTGCACCGGCCCGCAGGGCCTGACTACCACCGAGTACGAACACCAGCTGACCAAAATGTTAAAGCTCATCCGCTCCATCGACGAAGCAAACGAGAGCTGAAACCTGTGAAAGGAGCACCGTACAATGGCATTTGAATCCCTTACCGACCGCCTTGCCGGTGTGTTCAAAAAGCTGCGCGGTCACGGCAAGCTGACCGAGGCAGATATCAAGGCCGCGATGCGTGAGGTGCGCATGGCCCTGCTGGAAGCCGATGTCAACTACAAGGTTGCCAAGGACTTCTGTGCAAGGTGTCCGAGCGCGCCATGGGTCAGGAGGTCATGGAGAGCCTGACCCCGGCACAGCAGGTGGTCAAGATCGTCAACGAAGAGCTGGTTGCCTGATGGGCGGCAGCGAAGCGGCCCGCCTGAACATCAAGAACAAGGGCCAGACGATCATCATGCTCTGCGGCCTGCAGGGCAACGGTAAAACCACCCACGCCGCAAAGCTGGCAAAGTACTTTATCAAACAGGCCGCCGCCCCATGCTGGTGGCCTGCGATATTTACCGCCCTGCGGCCATCGATCAGCTGCAGGTGGTGGGCAAACAGGCGGGCGCACCGGTGTTCACGCTGCCGGGCGCAAAGCCGCCGGAAATTGCAAAGAAGGCGCTGGCACACGCCAAGGATTACGGCAATGACATCGTGATCCTGGATACCGCCGGTCGTCTGCAGATCGACGATGTGCTCATGCAGGAGCTGGTGGACATCAAGGAAGCCGTTCCTGTGGACGAGACCCTGCTGGTGGTGGACGCCATGGCCGGTCAGGACGCTGTGAACGTTGCCAAGACCTTCAACGAGAAGGTGAGCATCGACGGCATCATCCTCACCAAGACCGACGGCGATACCCGCGGCGGTGCGGCACTTTCGGTGCTGGCCGTTACCGGCAAGCCCATCAAGTTCCAGGGCACCGGCGAAAAGCTGGACGATCTGGATGTGTTCCATCCGACCGCATGGCAAGCCGCATTCTGGGCATGGGCGATGTGCTGAGCCTGATCGAGCGTGCGCAGGAGACGGCCGACGAAAAGGCAGCCGAAGAGACCGCCAAGCGGATGATGGAGAACAAGTTCGACATGAACGACATGCTGGACCAGTTCGCACAGATCCGCAAGATGGGCGGTGCAGGCGCGATGCTGAGCATGCTGCCCGGCGGCAGCGGCATCGATCCCAGTCAGGTCGATGAAAAGGCGTTCGACCGCATCGAGGCCATGATCTATTCCATGACCAAGGAAGAACGCGAGAAGCCCTCCATCATCAACCCAAAGCGCAAGCGCCGCATTGCAGCAGGCAGCGGTACCACCGTGGCGACGTGAACAAGCTGCTCAAGCAGTTTGAAATGATGCAGAAGATGATGAAGCAGTTCAAGAAAAGCCCCAAGGGCTTTGCCCGCCGCCTGGGCGGCATGATGGGCAACCCCAATGCCTTCCGCGGACTGAAATAATTTTTGTGATACAACCCCCTTGCGGTTTGTACAATATAATCAACATGCGCCCGCAAGGGCCGCACAAAACAATTTTTGGAGGATATTTACCATGGCAGTTAAGATTCGTCTGCGCCGCGTTGGCGCCAAGAAGGCTCCCTTCTATCGTGTTGTTGTTGCTGACAGCCGCTTCCCCCGTGACGGCCGTTTCATCGAAGAGATCGGCACCTACGATCCCAACAAGGAGCCTTCCGAGATCAAGATCGACGCTGAGAAGGCAAAGCAGTGGATCGCCAACGGCGCACAGCCCACTGATACCGTTCGCGTCCTGCTGAAGAAGTCCAACGTTCTGTAAGTAGGGAGGGCTGACTCATGCAGGAGCTGTTGCTGGCAGTTGCCCGCGGTCTCGTGGAGGATAAGGAAGCCGTTAAGGTCACGGTGGACGAGCCTCGCGAGGACGGCACCATCGTCTACCACCTGAGCGTGGCAGAGGGAGATATGGGCCGTGTCATCGGCAAGCAGGGCCGGATCGCAAAAGCCATTCGTGTGGTGATGCGCGCGGCTGCTGTGCGGGTCGATGAAAAGGTCCTTGTTGAGATCGACTGAGCACCCTACAGGCCCTTTGCCCTTGCGGCAAGGGGCCTTTTTGATTATAGGAGCAAGATTATGCAGCAATATCTGGAAGCGGGCAAGGTCGTGACCACCCACGGCGTGCGCGGCGAAATGAAGCTGGAGCTTTGGTGCGACGGCGTCAACTTCTGAAAAGGTGGGCAGGCTGTATGCATCGGCCCAGGGCGGCAGGGCCTATAAGATTGTGTCCATCCGCGCACAGGGCCAGATGGCTCTGCTGCAGCTGGAAGGCGTGGACGATATGGATGCTGCCCGTGCGCTGCGGGGGCAGGTGTTCTACTTTGACCGCAATGATGCCACCCTGCCCGCAGGCCGCTGGTATGTGGCCGACCTGATCGGGTGCGAAGTGCGGGATGCCGACACCGGCAGGGTGTACGGCGTTGTGACCAGCGTGGATCACCCCGGTGCACAGGATATCTACACCGTCAAAGCACCGAACGGCAAGGAATACATGTTCCCGGGCGTGGATGCTTTTCTGAAAGAGCGCAACCCGCCGGAGGGCTATCTCCTTGTCACCCCCATTCCGGGCCTGCTGGACGATGACTTTGACAGCGAACGGGAGGAAGAGTAAGCTATGGGGATGCGTGTGGACATCGTGACCCTGTTCCCGGAAATGTGCCAGCAGGTGCTGGATGCCAGCATCATCGGGCGCGCGGCAAAGAAGGGCTTTATTGAGACCCACTGCCACCAGATCCGGGACTACACCCTGAACAAACAGAAGCAGACCGACGATTACCCCTACGGCGGCGGCTGCGGCATGGTGCTGTATGCTCAGCCCATCGCAGACTGCTGCGTGCTGTGCAGCAGGAAGTAGCTTCACAGGCCGTCCAGCCCCGCATATCGTGTTCCTGACGGCAGCGGCCAGCGCTACACCGAGGAGCACGCAAAGCGGCTGGCCCAGTACGATAACCTGACACTGGTATGCGGCCACTATGAGGGCATCGACGAGCGTGTGATCGATGCTTTTGCGGATGAAGAGATCTCCATCGGTGACTACATCCTCACCGGCGGCGAGCTGGCCAGCCTTGTGGTGGCGGACAGTGTGCTGCGCCTGAAGCCCGGCGTGCTGGCTGAGCAGAAGGCTACGAGGAAGAAAGCTACTGGGACGGCCTGCTGGAGTATCCCCAGTACACCCGCCCCGAGGTGTGGGAAGGCCGCGCCGTGCCGCAGGTGCTGCTGGGCGGCGACCACCAGAAGATCGATGCATGGCGCGGGGAACGGAGCCGGGAGCGCACCCGCCTGCGCCGCCCGGAGCTGTACGAGAAAGTGGTGTGAGACCCACCCTGTGACCGAGCTGCCCAAGTGGAAGCGCGGCGAGAACATGCGCCTTGTCAAGACCGACGAGCAGTTTGCTGCTGCCGCCCGCATCTTTGTGGAGGGACGGCGTGCGACCTGTGCCGAGAACTGGACCCCGGAATACTGTGCCAGCCTCAACGAGGAAGAATATCTTTTGCAGCTGCGGCAGGAAAAGGCCGCAGGCTGGGTGTGCTACCTGCACACCACCAAGGATGTGCCGGACGGCATCGTGAGCATCAACCACAAGGTGGGGCACATCGAACATCTGTTCGTCACTGAAAAAGCCCGCGGCAGGGGCATTGGCATGAAGATGCTGGACTTTGCCCGCAGGAAGCTCAGCGAGCACGAGCACCCGGTGCTGAGCGTGCTGAACACCAACACCCGCGCCATAGCGCTTTACACCCGCATGGGCTGGAAGCTGACCAGCGGCACTGAGCTGGAGTTCACGCCGGAGCAATATCCGGCTGTGGTGAAAAAGTGTGCTCTGGTCTGGATGCGGTACGAGGGCAGCGCACAGAAGTAACTCCGGGCGGCAGCTGCAGGTGCATCGGACAGCGAAAAAGGCACGAAAATGGATACTCGGGCCAGAGGGTATGGTGCTGGAAACGCACAAAAACGGCCGAGATATTGCCCGATGGTCGAAAAAATGTTGAAAACTTTTGTATCTACCCTCTAACCTTCGGGGAATAATTTTATTATCTTTGTATAAATAATGAAAAATGGGCCGCTTTTCATTGGAGAAACCGCCAAAAATGCGCCGGGGGGCTGTACAACCGTTTCGACTTGCGCTAAAATAATCGTAACGCAACAGGCACAGGATACAGATTCTATACCCAAAACGATATTAGATAGGAGCGCTTTACTATGTACGTGAAAGAAGTTACCGTTGAAAATCAGGTTGGTCTGCACGCTCGTCCGGCTACCTTCTTCATCCAGAAGGCTAACGAGTTCAAGTCTTCCATCTGGGTCGAGAAGGAAGAACGCCGCGTGAACGCAAAGAGCCTGCTGGGCGTTCTGTCTCTGGGCATCGTGGGCGGTACCACCATCCGCATCATCGCTGACGGCGCTGATGAGCAGGCTGCTGTTGACGGCCTGATCAAGCTGGTGGAGTCCGGTTTTGCTGAGTAATTTGTGTTTATAAATGGAGCGGCGGGGGAACCTGCCGCTTTTTGTTTTTCAAGGAGAATCCATGACCAAAGCTGAACTGTATCAGAAAGCCTGTATGCTGCCGCTGCTGCCCGGCGTTTATATCATCCGGGATAAGACGGACACCATCATTTATATCGGCAAGGCAAAGCGGCTGCGCATCCGGGTGAGCCAGTATTTCCGCGAGGGCGTGCCCCACGACAACAAGGTCAGCCAGATGATCGCCCATGCCTATGCCTTTGACGTGATCGTCTGCCAGAGCGAGTTTGAAGCGCTGGTGCTGGAAGCCAGCCAGATCAAGCCCACACGCCGAAGTATAACATCCTGCTCAAGGATGATAAAGGCTACAGCTATATCAAGGTGACAAAGGAGCCATGGCCCAGGCTCTCCTTCGTGCTGCAAAAGGAGGAGGACGATGCTGAGTATATCGGCCCCTATACCTCCAGCTTTGCGGCGCGGCAGATGGCAGAAACCGCCATGGATGCCTTTCTGCTGCCGCGCTGCAATAAGCGCTTCCCGCAGGAGATCGGCAAAGGACGGCCCTGCCTGAACGCCCACATCGGCAAGTGCATGGCAGTGTGCAGCGGCAGGATCAGCTGCGAAAACTACAATCAGGCCGTCAAGAGCGCTGTGCACCTGATTCGCTATGGCAAAAAGGACATCCTGAAGATCCTTAATGAGCGGATGCAGGGAGCCTCGGACCGGCTGGAATTTGAGACGGCGGCGCTGCTGCGGGACCAGATCGCAGCCATCACCAAGGTGAGCGCCGGGCAGAAGGTCATTGTGGACCCGGATGTGGAGATGGACGTGGTGGCGCTGGCAGGCACGCCGGACAGCGTGTGTGCGGCGGTGCTGCGCTTCCGGGACGGACGGCTGACCGATAAGCGGGAGTTTTTGTTCCACGATACCTCGGACATTGCCGCCGTGCGGGAGGAATTTCTGCCCCGGTATTATCTGGATGACGAACAGATCCCCAAGATCATTGCGGTGGACGAGCTGCCGCCGGACAGCGACGCTTTGCAGCAGGCGCTGAACGAAAAGCGCGGCAATGAGGTGCAGCTGTACGTGCCCCAGCGGGGCGATAAGGCCCATCTGGTGGAGATGGCCCACACCAACGCGGTGGAGCGTCTTGCCCGGGAGAGCGGCCGCTATGCCCGGGAGGAAAAGCTGCTGGACGAGCTGGCGCAGGTGCTGGGCCTTGCAAAGCCGCCCCGTGCCATTGAGAGCTACGACATCTCCAACTGGGGCGATGGCTCCAGCGTCTGCGGCATGGTCACCTTCAAGGACGCAAGCCCTACAAGGCGGGCTACCGCAGATTCAAAATGAAGACGGTGGCGGGCACTGACGACTATGCATCGCTGGCAGAGACCGTCTCCCGGCGGGCGGCAGAGTATGAAAAGTACGCAGAGCTTGCCAAAAAGGGAGAACCCTGCAGCAACTGGTTCGGGCAGAAGCCGGATCTGCTTTTGATGGACGGCGGCAGGGGGCAGGTGAGCGCGGCAAAAGATGCACTGGCCGGGACTGCCCTTGCGGATGTGCCGCTCTACGGCATGGTGAAGGACGACCACCACCGCACCCGCGCCATTGTGGACAGCGATGGCCGGGAAATTGCCATCAATATGAACCGGGGCACCTTTACCTTTATCACGGCCATTCAGGACGAGACCCATCGCTTTGCCAATGCCTACCGCAAGCAACAGATGAAGCAGAAGAGTTATTCCTCCACCCTGACCGAGATCCCCGGCATCGGCCCCAAAACGGCAAAGGCACTGATGGCCCAGTTCAAGAGCGTGGGCGCGGTGAAGGAAGCCACGCCTGACCAGCTGGAAAATACCCCCGGCGTGGGCAAACAGACGGCACAGATCATCTACGATTATTTTCATGCATAAAACCCTCTCAGTCATCGCTGCGCGATGCCAGCTCTCCCGAAAGGGAGAGCTTTTTGCATTCAGATGCAATGAATGTGCAGAGTTGAAGAAAACGCGATTGATGCATTTGCCGGTTACGGCCCTTCCCGTGAAAAGGCAAACCCCGGCAGACCGCAGTCTGCGGGGTTTGCAATATTAAAATAAATTTTCCGCTGAAAATGCCCAGAGCAAAGCGGAGGCATTCAAATGATTCAGTTCTCCGCAGAAATATCCTGACCGAAATACTTCTCGCTCAGCTCTTTCAGGGTGCCGTCGGCACGCAGATCATCGATGGCGGTGTTGATGGCATCCAGCAGGGTGGCGCTGGCATCGCCCTTGCGCAGAGGAATGGCAACGTGGGATGCATCCTCGGTCTGGGCCACCAGCTTGAAATCTGCATCCGGGTGGACGTTCAGGTAATCGTAGAAGGAGACATCGGCGTTCAGGGTGGCGTCGATGCGGCCGGCGGTGAGCAGCTGGATGGTCTCTTCCAGCGTGTCGATGCCCTGTACGGTGGCACCATAGCTCTCGGCCAGTTCCATGTAGGTGGAAGCAAGGCTGTTGGCGGTGGTCTTGCCCTTCAGGTCCTCAAAGCTGGTGATCTCGTCGTTATCCTTGCGGACGGCAAGGGCAGTGTGGATGTAGCCGTAGGGCTCGGTGAAATCATAGGTCTTGGCGCGCTCGTCGGTCACTTCCACGCCGTTGCACACGATGTCGTAGCGGCCTGCGTCCAGACCGGCAAACAGGCTGTCCCAGTCGCTTTCGACGTACTCCGGCTCCACGCCCAGCTTTTCGGCAATGGCGCGGGAGATTCCACATCGTAGCCCACCAGAGTATCGGATTCGTCGTGGTAGCTCCAGGGCTGCCATGCGCCTTCCAGGGCGACGATCAGCTTGCCGCTGGACTGGATGTTGGACAGCTGGTCGCCGGCAGCAGGAGCCACAGAGGCGGCCGTGCCGGAAGCAGCGGTGCTGCCGGAAGAATTGGAGCAGCCGGACAGAGTCAGCACGCCGGCAGCGGCCATGACGCTCATAAGAGAAATAAAGGTTCTGCGTTTCATAGTTGGATTCCCTTTCCTCTATAAAAATATTTGTGAAATAAACTCCTTCAGGCAAAGAGGGAGACTTCTGGTTTTGCCAAAGGCCCCATCGGAGGGGGCTGTCTGCGAAGCAGACTGGGGGAGTTGGTTAAACTTCACTCGGTGTGAGCGATCTTCGCAAAAATTCGCGGGTGCGCTCCTCTTTGGGGTTGGCGAAAAACTCATGCGAGGGAGCCTGCTCCACTACCACGCCGTTCTCCATGAAAACGGTCTTGGAGGAAACATTGCGGGCAAAGCCCATCTCGTGGGTGACCACCAGCATGGTCATGCCCTCTTCGGCCAGCTGCCGCATCACGGCCAGCACTTCGCCAGTCAGCTCCGGGTCAAGGGCCGAAGTCGGCTCGTCAAAATAGATGATCTCCGGGTCAGATGCCAGCGCACGGGCAATGGCCACGCGCTGCTGCTGGCCGCCGGAAAGCTGGCGCGGATAGTAGTCGGCTCGGTCGGCAAGGCCCACCTTTTTCAGCATCTTCATGCCAACGGCATCCGCCTGCTCTTTGGGCATTTTGCGGGCAATGATGAGGCCCTCGGTCACGTTCTGCAGGGCAGTCTTGTTGCGGAACAGATTGTAGCTCTGGAACACAAAGGCCGTCTTTTTGCGCAGCCGGGCAATGTCGGCACGGCTGGCCTGGGCAAGGTCGAACGTCTCGCCGTCAAGGTGAGCTGGCCTGCGTCGGCAGTCTCCAGAAGTTCAGACAGCGCAGCAGGGTGGTCTTGCCGGAGCCGGAGGGGCCGAGGATGGCCACTACATCGCCCTTTTCCACGGTCAGGTCCACGCCGCGCAGCACCTGCAGCTCGCTGGTCACTTTGCGTGCACCGGGCCGGTGGAAGATGCCTGCCTGCAGGCGGGGCTTTGTGTAGGTGAAAAAGGATTTGTGGACGTTTTTGATCTCTAACATGGACATGGTTGCCACACTCCTTTCTTACTGGAAGCCGTGGGCGTGAGCCGACGCTCCAGCAGTGACTGCAGCTTGGTAATGACCGTGCAGAACAGCAGATACACCACGGCCACCTCACAGTAGATGGGCAGGAAGATGTAGGTGCGGGCGGCCACGCGCTGACCGGCCATGAACAGCTCGGCCACCGTGATGTTGGACGCCAGCGAGGTGTCCTTGATCATGCCGATGAGCGAGTTGGAGAGGGCGGGCACTGCGGTGCGCAGGGCCTGCGGCAGCACGATACGGCGCATGATCTGCCACCAGCTCATGCCCACGCAGTAACCGGCTTCCAGCTGGCCCTGCGGCACGCTTTCCAGTGCGCCGCGCATGGTCTCGGCACAGTAGGCACCCTCGTTGAAGGCAAAGGCGATGACCGCAGCAGGGAAAGCGTCCAGCATGATGCCCACGCTGGGCAGACCATAAAAGATGATGAACAGCTGCACCAGCAGCGGCGTGCCGCGGATGACCCAGATGTAGAACCGCGCGATCTGCCGCAGCACCGGCACATTGGCGTACTGCACAAGCGCAACGGCCACGGCAATGATCATGGCAAAAAAGAATGAGACCAGCGTGAGCGGGATGGTCATGGTAAGGCCTGCCGTAAGGATACGGGGCAGGGCCTCCGCCAGCACGCTGACCGTACGGTTGGAAAGAAATGCTTCAAACATGAAAAATGTTCCCTCAGAACGGTATTCAAATACTTTGTAAATCGTAAGAACAAAGGTATTATAAGGCTTGGAGTGCGCTTGAAGTCAAGGGCTTTTTCTAAAATTCCTACAAAACCTACCAGAATACTATAGCATGAATCCGGATGGAGTGCAAACGGTTTGCTCAAAACGCGTGATGTGTACAAAAACGGACGACCCATCTGGAAAACTTTGTGCAATGCGGCAAGCGGTTGACGGCGCACCGGCTTTCGTGTACAATGAACATAACAACGCACACCGGGCTTGGCCCGGCACAGGCGCAAATTCACCGCAGAGGGTGCAGTGCCCTTTGCGCGGTGCAGACACGGAGGACACGAACGTGACGAAGAAAAAATTGGCGTTCTGGGTGCAGGTACCTGGGGCATGGCTCTGGCACGGATGCTGTGTGTCAGCGGCAATGATGTGCAGGTGTGGTCGGCGCTTCCGGCTGAGGTGGAGAACCTTTCCGCTACGCGGGTGCACCCCAATCTGCCGGGCATGAAGATCCCGGAAGAGCTGCAGTTTACCAAGAGCATTGAGGAAGTGTGCACCGGCAAGGATGTGCTGCTGTTTGCAGTGCCGTCGGTATTTGTGCGCTCCACCACGGCCAAGGCCCGGCCTTACATCCCGGACGGCCAGATCCTTGTGGACGTTGCAAAGGCATGGAGCCGGACACCTTATATACCATGACTGAGGTCATTGCCGACGAGCTGAACCGTGAGGGCGGCCCCAAGGGGGTAAAGCTGGTAGCACTCTCCGGCCCCACCCATGCCGAAGAGGTGGCGCTGGACATGCCCACCACCATCGTTTCGGCCTGCCCGGATGAAGCCGCTGCCGAGTATGTGCAGGATGTGTTCAGCAACACCTGTATGCGTGTGTACACCAACGCCGACATCAAGGGCGTGGAGCTGAGCGGCGCGCTGAAGAATGTGATTGCGCTGGGTGTTGGCATCTCCACCGGCTTGGCTACGGCGACAACGCCCGCGCAGCCCTCATCACCCGCGGCATTGCCGAAATCGCCCGGCTGGGCGTGGCTATGGGCTGCAACATCCACACCTTTGCGGGTCTGGCCGGTATCGGCGACCTGATCGTGACGGCCACCAGTATGCACAGCCGCAACAATCGTGCGGGCATTCTGATCGGTAAGGGCAAAAGCCCGGAGCAGGCAGTCAAAGAAGTCGGCATGGTGGTGGAGGGCATCAATGCACTGCCCGCTGCCATGGAGCTGGCCGCAAAGTACAATGTGGAAATGCCCATTGTGCAGACGGTGAACGCCATCGTGAAGGAGGGCATGAGCGCCAGCGACGCGCTGCGCACCCTGATGGACCGCAACCGGAAGAACGAGATGCCGCAGGGCTACGAAAAAGTCTGAATTTTAAGGGAGAAGGCACAGCTGTCTGCAGATGGCTGTGCCTTTTTTGCTGCGCGGCCTGCCCACTGGCCGAAAACACAAAATAATTCAAATTTTTTACCAAAATCAGACGTAAAGGTAGAAGGTCGGGAAACTTTCTGCTATACTGAAACAGAACGCAAAAACCGGGGGACGTTTTGTGCACCCTGTCGGAGAGAAAGAGAGGAATCTGCCATGCCGTCAACTTATGCGCACCGCCGCTTTGGCACCAATGTGCTGGAACATCTGCCGGATGAACTGCGTGCTCAGCTGGAACAGAACCGTGAGCTTTATGATATCGGCCTGCACGGGCCGGACCTGCTGTTTTATTACCATGCTGCCAAGTCCAACCCGGTGGGTGCATTGGGCAACGCCATGCACGAGGAGCCGGGGCGGGCCTTTTTTGACCGGGCGCGCAGGTGGTGCACTGCGAGGCAGACCGGATGCTGCGCTGGCCTATGCGCTGGGTTTTGTCTGCCACTTTGCGCTGGACAGCACCTGCCACCCCGTATGTGGAGCAGTTCACCCGGGAAAGCGGCGTGACCCACTGCGAGATCGAGACCGAGTTTGACAACATGCTGCTGCGCCGGGACGGATACGACCCGCTGAAGTTTTTCACAGCCAGCCATATCCACCCGTCGGAACAGAATGCAAAGGCAATCGCGCCCTTTTACGAGGGCATCTCGGAGCAGGTGGCGCTGGACTCGCTCAAGGGCATGATCTCAGTGCACAGGCTGCTGCAGGCATCCAATCCTGTCAAGCGATGGGTGGTGCTGACAGGCATGAAGGTGGTGGGCAAATACGACATGCTGCACGGCCTTGTGGCAGATCCGCAGCCGAACCGAAGTGCGTGGAGAGCGGCAAGCGGCTGGAAGAACTGTATGCGCAGGCGCTTCCGCTGGCAGAAACGCTGATCCTGGAGTTTGTGGCAAAGCTGGACACGGACCAGCCCCTGAGCAAGGCCTTTGACCACACCTTCGGGGAGTTTTGAGCGGGCACAAAAAATGAGGGTGCACCGCCCGGCGGTGCAGGGAGAGAGTAAAAATGCAAAGCGAAAAATTCAAGGTGACCCCGCTGGAGCGGTCATGGATCCTGTACGATGTGGCAACTCGGCCTTTGTACTGATGATCGCCACACTGGTGCCCATTTTCTTTAATGCGCTGGCCGAGGCCGGGGGATTGAGTCCGGTGAACTATCTGCCTACTGGGGCTATGCAAGCTCGGTGGTCACGGTGATCACGGCAGTGCTGGGGCCGATTTTGGGCACGCTGGCCGATACCAGAGGCTTTAAAAAGCCCATCTTCATGCTCTGCCTGTTCGTGGGCGTGGCAGGCTGCTGTGCCATGGGCCTTGCCACTACATGGCTGCCGTTCCTGATCATCTTCATCCTTGCAAAGATCGGCTTTTCGGGCAGTCTGGTGTTCTACGATTCCATGCTGGGCGATGTGACCACCCCGGAACGCATGGATGTTGTGTCTTCGCAGGGCTATGCATGGGGCTACATTGGCAGCTGCGTGCCTTTGTGGTGTGTCTGGCGCTGGTGCTGGGCAGCGGGGCCATCGGCCTGAGCCAGATGACCGCCCTTTCCGTGGCGCTGCTCATCACCGCTGTGTGGTGGCTGGGCACCACCCTGCCGCTGCTGCGGAGCTATAAGCAGATCAACTATGTGGAGGTAGAGCAGCACGCCATCCGGCAGAGCTTTGTGCGCATCGGCCACACCCTCAAGCATCTGCGCGAGGATAAGCAGGTGTTCTGGTTCCTGCTGGCCTTCTTCTGCTACATCGACGGCGTGTATACCATCATCGATATGGCCACCGCCTACGGCACGGCACTGGGGCTGGAGACCACCGGCCTTTTGCTGGCCCTGCTGGTAACGCAGATCGTAGCCTTCCCTTCGGCGCTGATCTTTGGTCGGCTGAGTGCAAAATACCCGTCCAGCCAGCTTATCCCGGTCTGCATCGCGGCCTACACCGGCATTGCGGTGTTCGCCTTCTTCCTGACCAGCCAGTGGCAGTTCTGGATACTGGCCGTGCTGGTGGGCATGTTCCAGGGCGGCGTGCAGGCACTGAGCCGCAGCCACTTTGCCAAGATCATCCCGGCTGAAAAATCCGGCGAATACTTTGGCCTGTTCGACATCTGCGGCAAGGGCGCGTCCTTCCTTGGCACCATGATCGTGAGCGTGGGCAGCCAGCTGACCGGCAGCGCCAATGTGGGCATTGGGATGCTGGCGCTGCTGTTTGCAGTGGGCTTTGTGCTGTTCCGGGTGTCCTGCCGGACTGAGGGCGCAAAACAGGTGTAAAAAATACGATTTAAAATTGCCGATGCTTTCGCTTTGGCAATATCAGAGGAAATATTATTTTATAATTTTGCAAACAAGCCAGCCCTGCGGGGCCGGCTTGTTTGCTTTTTCACGGGAAGGGCGCAATGGCAAACGGCATATTGCCGCTGTCAGCCGCGCAGCAGATAAAGCACAAACTTACCCGTACAGCTCGTCGCGTAAGCGACTCGAAATCGGCGGAACACAAAAATCCTTTAGCGCAGCGACTTGGATTTTTTGTATGGAGCCTAACTGCTTTGGGGTCTAAAAGGGGCGAGTAGCCCCTTTTTCATGGATCCAGCGCGTTGAAATCGCTGTGACCTTGCTGTGCTGAACACACAGCATTTGCTGCGCAAACCGGTCTGCGGCTTAAAAGCCCCACTGGGGCTTTCATGCCCTGCGGGCACCGCCGTCCTTTCTGGTTCTCTTTTGCAACCAAAAGAGAACATACCTGGCAGTAATGCTTTTTACAAAAGGCATTAAACTCAATCTACGCGAAAACGCCCTGCACGGGAAGCGAATGGTTGAAAATCGTCCTTCTGGTTATAATTAACAAACCTGTAATTGTGTTTTTTGCCCTCGAATGATACAATAGTGTCAAACGATTTCAAAACCACAAAGGAGAAAACGAAATGGAACGATTTCCCGGTTATACCCTCGTGCGTACCGAGGACTGCCCTGAACAGCACGGAACCCTGACCGTGCTTACCCACGATGTGAGCGGTGCCACGGTGCTGCTGGTGGAAAATGAGGATACCAACAAGGCGTTTGGCATCGGCTTTGGCACCTTCCCGTCCGATGACACCGGCGTGTTCCACATTCTGGAGCACTCGGTGCTGGCAGGCAGCGAAAAATACCCGGTGACCTCGCCGTTCTTGCAGCTGCTCAAAAGCAGCATGGCATCTTTCCTGAATGCGATGACCTTCCCGGATAAGACGGTCTACCCGTTCGCTACGCCCAATGAGACCGACTTCAAAAACCTGATGGATGTCTACCTGAACGCGGTGTTCTGCCCGCTGGCCATGGTGGACAAGAGCGTGTTTGAGCAGGAGGGCTGGCACCGCAGTGCCGACGGCACCGTGAGCGGAGTGGTGTACAACGAGATGCAGGGCGCTCTGGCTGCACCGGATGCTCAGTTGGAAAATGCACTGGAACGGGCCATGTTCCCGGATACGCCTACGGCTTTGTTTCCGGCGGCGACCCGGCCAGCATCCCGCGCTGACCTATGAAAAGTATAAGCGGGTATATCACCGCCACTACAGCGCCGACAACTGCTGCATTACCCTCTATGGCAAAATGGATATGGCTGAAAAGCTGGAACTGCTGGACAGGGATTATCTTTCAAAAATGCCCAAGGGCACTAGCCGTCCGCAGCTGACCGTGCAGCACGAGCAGGCGGGTGCCTGCGTGGAACTGCCCTACTATACCGAAAACCCGGAGCCGGACGAGGTGCAGTGTGCTCTGGCATGGTACACCGGTGCCTTTGCAGACCGGGAGCGGCAGCTGGGCGTGGAGATCCTGCTGGATGCCCTGCTTGGCACCAATAACTCCCCGCTGAAGGCGGCGCTGCTGGCCGAAAAGCTGGGCGCAGATATTGACATTGGCTTTGACGACAGCACCCTGCAGCCGGTGCTGGAACTGGTGCTGCGCGGTGCCACCGAGGAGAGCGCCCGCAAGTTCGCTGCCGCTGTGCGCAAGGCGGTAGACGGCATTCTGGCCGAGGGCATCCCGCAGGAACTGCTGTTGGCTTCGCTGAACGCAGCAGAGTTTGCATCGCTGGAGCGCCCGGGCACCCTGCCAGACGGCGTGCTGGATGCCATCAACGCTTCTACCGGCTGGCTGCACACCGGCGACCCCACTCTGCTGCTGCACACGGACAGGCTGTTTGCTTCCCTGCGGGAAAGATGGCCGATGGCTGGTTCAATGAGCTGCTGCGTGAGCTGTTTGCACCGGCTCCGGTGCAGGTGGTGCAGGTGCCCACCCTGCCTAAAAAAGAGGAGAGCGAACCCATCCGCACCGACGGCAAGCTTGTGCTGGAGCACCCGCTGACCGTTGCCGACCTTGGCGACGGAGCAAGGACGGCCCCAGGCGAGCGGGAACTTCTGGCCGGGGCACAGCTGCTGCATCACCCTTCGGCAGGCAGCCTGTACCTGAACTTCTACTATGACCTTGGCAATGTGAAGCCTGAGGACATGCCGTATCTGGACCTGCTGACCGATGTGCTGGACGAGCTGGACAGCATCGAACACACCGCTCAGCAACTGAACACTCTGCGCAGCACATGGCTGGGCGACAGCCGCACCCAGCTGGACATCTGGACTGGGCGGCAGGAGGGTGCACCCTGCCATGCCAAGCTGAGCCTGTGCCTGAGCCTGCTGGAACGCAGTCTGGAAAAGGCTGTGGAGCTGGGCGGCGAATGGCTGTATGATACCATCCTTACCGGCCCGGCGGCAGAAGCTGCTTTTGCACGGGTGCTGAGCCAGCAGAAGTTGAACATGGAACAGCAGTTCATCCAGCAGGGCAATGTATACGCAGCCACCCGCGCCAGTGCCCACTACACGGTGGACGGCGCGGTGAGTGAACGCTGCAGCGGTGTGAGCTATTACAAGTTCTTGTGCGGCGTGCAGGAGCGCGGCAATTGGGCAGCACTGGGTGAAAAGCTGGATGCCCTGCGCACAGAGGTGCTGCAGCACGCGGAGCTGACGGTCAGCCTGTACGGCAGCGAGGATGCCCTTGCAAAGCTGCGCACTCTGCTGCCGGACAGCCGCTTTGCTGCCGAGGGCCGCGTTGCGGCAAAGCCCTATGTGGAGCCGCTGACACCGCCGGTGAACGAAGCGTTTATCATTGACGGCGGTGTGAACTACGATGTACAGGTATGGCCCATGGAGCGCCGCAGCGACCGCAAGGCGCTGGCCCGCGTGATGAGCTACGAATACCTGTGGCACAACATCCGCGAGGTGGGCGGCGCTTACGGCACCGGAATGCTCTCCTCGGACGGCGTGGAATACCTGTACACCTACCGCGACCCCCATGTAAAGGAAAGCTACGACACCTTTGCAAAAGGTCCGGCAGAACTGGCAGCACGGGAGTACACCGAAAAAGACCTGAACGATTTTATTGTGGGTACTGTGGCCAAGCTGGACACCCCTCGCAAGCCGCGTGCTGAGGCCCGCGAGACGGACCGTCGGTATTTCTGCGGCATCACTGATGAAATGATGGCGGCAGACCGCAAGGCCCTGTGTGCGGTGGATGCCGCACTGCTGAAGGAGCAGGCCGCAGAGCTGGGTGCCGCCATGGCAAACGGCGTGCGGGTGGTGTTTGGCAGCAAGGATGCTGTGGAAGCCGCAAAAGAAATGTTTGATACGGTAGAAACGCTGTAAGCAAAGAGCCTTCCATCCCGCCCGGGACATGCTCTGACAGGATAAAAGTGCCTGATGATACGAAAAATGTCATCGGGCACTTTTACTTTTGTAAAGAAACGGAAAAATTTAAAAAGCAGGGTTGACGCGGCAAAAAAGCAGTGGTAAAGTAATGGGCGGAAAAGGCAAAAAGTGTCTTTTTACAACAGGAAAACGAGGTGGTTGTCATGGAACCTGCTGGCAGTAGCAGCAGTCTTTCTCCCCGATTATTTTATATGATGGCAGCCGCCGTTTCTGCTTTGCGCAGACCCTGCTGTGTGTGAATGCACACGGTGCGTGTTTGCGTTCCCTGAAAAGAAGAAACGAGAGCTGCCACTGAAAAGGAGGCAGCTTTTTTATGTCTGAAATCTCGATCGATACCCTCAAGACCATGCTGGCAAATCTGGACGATGCCAAGAAATACCAGAGCCTGCGGGATGTGATGGAAACTCTGCCCGCGCCCGACCTTGCGGCGGTATTTGAGGATCTGCCTGCAGAAAAGCTCCCGGTGCTGTTCCGTCTGTGCCCGAAGGATCTGGCCGCAGATGTGTTCACCGAACTGACCCTGAGACCCAGCAGAAGCTGATCGACGGCCTAACCGATACCGAGCTGAAGGCTGTTGTGGACGAACTGTTCGTGGACGATGCCACCGACCTTGTGGAGGAAATGCCTGCCAACGTGGTCAAGCGCATTCTGGGTCAGGCCGACCCCACCACCCGCCGCATGATCAACGAACTGCTCAAGTACCCGGAGGACTCGGCCGGCGGCGTGATGACCACCGAGCTGATGGAGCTGCGACCGGACATGACCGTGGCACAAGCTATGGAGGCCATCCGCAGGAATGGCTTTGACAAGGAGACCATCAACAACTGCTATGTGACCGATGACAGCCGCAGGCTGATCGGCGTGGTGTCCCTGCGGGCGCTGGTGCTGGCAAAGAACACAGAAGAGCCTATCAAGGACCTGATGGATTCCAATGTGGTCAGCGTGAGCACCACCACCGATCAGGAGGATGTTTCCAACCTGTTCGAGAAATACGGCTTTCTGGCTATTCCGGTGGTGGACGCGGAAAACCGGCTGGTGGGCATCGTGACCATTGACGATGCTATCAGCATCCTGCAGGACGAGGCCAGCGAAGATATTGCAAAGATGAACGCAATCGGCCCCTCCGACAAGCCCTACTTCAAGCAGAGCATGTGGGATCTGTATAAGAGCCGTGCGCCGTGGCTGCTGTTCCTGATGATCAGTGCCACCTTCTCCAGTCTGGTCATTCGCGGATACGAGGATGCACTGGCCGCTGTGACCGTGCTGACTGCATACATCCCCATGCTGACCGACGCAGGCGGCAACGCGGGCAGCCAGAG
>ENA-OQCS01000709-OQCS01000709.1-human-gut-metagenome-genome-assembly--contig:-NODE-709-length-18468-cov-3.779565_pt1 | contig 18468 bp, 14 predicted proteins | sample MGYA00242757_ERZ504575 | MGnify/ENA primary metagenome ERZ504575 (study PRJEB26092, sample SAMD00036297) | human gut metagenome | host: Homo sapiens | study: EMG produced TPA metagenomics assembly of... | reverse complement strand
GCGCAAGGCAGCCTTCCTAGTCGCTTTAATGTAAGCTATCTCAATATGGCGGCAGGAATGCCTAATAATTTTGCGGATGATATTTTCCAGGATTCATACGGTTTCGTCTGGATCAGTACACATGGCGGTGGCTGGTACGTTATGATGGATTCAATTATATGAACTTCAATCTGGGCTCATCCGGTATCAGTCTGCGAAGCAATAGCTGCCGCAATGTGTATGAAGATCATTTCAAGCGCCTTTGGATAGCTTTCGAGGAAGGTCCGCAGGTGCTCGACCTCAAAACGATGCAGCCTGTCATTCCACCTTGTGAGAATAAAAAGTAGAAGCTCAGCTCAACAAGGCACTCAAGAATCTTTGCACCCGAATGTATTGTGATGCAAAGGGCAATCTATGGATGGTATCTTTCAATCTTCTAACCCGAATCTCCTTCAATGAGAAGGGAGAGGTGAATCGTGTCTTGTCCATCAGCTACCCTTACAAAGCTCCTGACCTCGGCCTTTGCGATGTGTATCGCAATGGCACGGTGGTGATGTGTAACAATGGAGTAGTGAGTGAATTCTCTGTTCAAAACAACAGATTGGCAGCAAAGAACATCAGTTCTATGTTCTTACCGCTTGATTACCGATATGCGGGAGCCGTCATTTCTTATCATGGAAAAATCTGGTTGGGAACCAACCGTGGCTTGTATAATAGTGCCAAGCAGGAATTTCATGCTTCAGGCACAGTTCATTCACTCCAGCATGAGGTGGTAACGAGTCTTGCCATCACAGAGGATGATAAGCTCCTGGTGGGTACCCTCTGTGGTGTGGATATTATAGATGATAAGACTGGTACGATCGAGCATTGGAATTGTAGCAGTGTGAATCCGTTGAGTAGCAACTTTGTAAACAGCTTGTTGGCTAAGGATGGACAGATCTGGTAGGTACCGAAACGGGTGGTATCACCAAGTTGGCACCACGCCAGTTGCAACTGGAATTTTTCAAGCACGATGCAGCGAATCCAGCCAGTCTTTCTCCGAATGCGGTGAATGCGATGTATGCAGCCCCGGATGGCACCCTGTGGTAGAACCGTAGAGGGCGGACTCAATGCTCTGGCTCCTGACAGCAGGAACTTTACCCATTATACGATGGCAAATTCCGGTTTGCCCCACAACAGTGTTTCCACGCTTGCTGCCGATAACCGGGGGAATCTGTGGATAGGCACCTGGGGTACTGGCATTGCTGTGATGAATCTCCAGCAGCCGGGCAGGATCATTCCTCTTGTGTAGATGCCAAGCATCAGCCTTTCCTGAATTTTGCAGGAGTGCTGGTGTATGATCCTATCAATGATGGTATGTGGCTGGGAACCAATGATGGTCTCTTCTTCTACGATTTGAAGCGGCAGCAGTTGATAGAGCCTTTCAAGGGCTGTCTGAATGTGCGCGGTTGCATCGGAAGCCTGATTACCCGAGATGGCAAGCTCCTGATGGGATGTGTGCAGGGTATGGTAGAGATTAACCTCAAGTCGCGTATCCCTGGAAAAGGTGATTTCGCAGTCAAGTATCATCAATATAGGTTAGATGATCCAAAGAGTGGAGTGATAGACAAGATTCTCTCTTTCTGTCTGGCGAAGGATGGCAAGATTTGGCTGGGCAGCAATGGCTACGGCTTGTATTGCTATAATTATAATAAGGAGGGAAAGACATACGTGAAGTCCTTTACCACGAATAATGGATTAGCCAACAATACCGTGAAGGGTATTGTAGAGGATAACCAGGGTATGTTGTGGATAGCCACGGATAATGGACTCTCCATCTTCAATCCGAAGACCGAGACCTTCAGCAATTATTCCCGTAAGGACGGACTGCTCAGTTCGCAGTTCTATTTCAATGGCGCCATTCGTGATGCCAAGGGTAAGATCTATCTGGGTACCGATGAGGGATTGATGGCTGTTACGGGTGTGAACCATGCAGTTCATAACGCAGCAAGGCTGCGCTTTACTGAACTTCTGGTTGATAATCAGCCGGTGTTTGCCGGCAGCGATTATCTGGACGATGATATATCCATTGCCAAAAGGTTGTGCATCCATGAGAGCGACAAGTCGTTTACGATCTTCTTTTCTGCCTTGAATTATGGCAACGATAGTCAGGGTGTATATCTCTATCGCATGAAGGGCTATGAGAACGATTGGGTTCAGCTCCAACCGGGACAACATAGTGTGCGCTATTCTACCTTGCCGGCAGGTAGCTATCAGTTTGAAGTGAAATATATTCCTTCCTTTGATTCCGATAAGGAGCAGGTTATCTCCGTGGATATCAAGGTGACTCCTTATTTCTGGAAGAGTTGGTGGTTTGTCTCCTTGATGGTGATAGCCTTCATCGCCTTCCTGCTCTACATCTATACCAGCAGACAGGAGAAGATGCGCGAACGCGAGGTGGAGGAACTCTATCGTCCGATAGAGGCTGCTCTGAAGGATAGTGATGAACCGGGCAAGTTGCAGAGTCGCATCCAGATGATTCTGGAGAACCAGAAGCGCTATCAGGATAGTCAGAAGAAGTCGATAGAGGCTGACAGGAAACAGGTAGCTGAAAAGGAGCGACCGTTTATGGATATCGTGATGGAGGTGATGGAAAAGAACTACGATAACTCGGAGTTCGGTGTGCAAGAGTTGGCTGATGAAATGCGTATGAACCGCAGTGTGCTCAGTAAGATGCTGAATGCTGAGGCTGGTCAGCCTACCGCCCAGTTTATCCGCAACTATCGTCTTGACATCGCAAAGAAGATGATTACAGAAAATATGGCAAACCGGAACATCACGGAGATAGCCTATCGTGTGGGCTTCAATGATCCGAAGTATTTTACCCGTTGTTTTACCAAGCAATATGGAGAATCGCCTTCTTCCTATAAGGATTCGCTCGACGAGTAGGTGTGTTTGGAGTATATAATTGTTAAGAAACCAAAATGCAACAAGGAGTCGCTTGATTTAAGTCAAGCGGACTCCTTGTTTTGTGTGTGCGGGAGCACAACTAGTGGATAAGTGCGTAATAAACGGAAAAATCTACTGTTTATGCCGTTTGTCCACCTATTATTTACGTTTGTCCACCCAATATATGCTCATTAATTGTACTTTTGCCACTGAAAATGAATTTAGAAATTTTAAATAACCTATAGATTAGTAAACAAACAACCTAAAAGCATTAAGTTATGAAGATTAGAAAAACTTTGCTTTCATTTGCTTGTGCTATCATGGTATTAAGTTTCACTGCTTGTGGTGATGACTGGGGCCGACAGGACGATCCTGCTGGCGGACAGATTTACCCATCCAAGACAACAGTGGCAGCTTATGACTTTGAGTATTCAGAAGAGAAACCTGAGTATTCAGACATGATTAGTCACGACGAGTCATGTGAGGTGATCCAGGATGAGAACCTCGCAAGTAATGTATTACACATGAATGGTAAGGGTGGTGCCAAGATTGCCAATCCTTTCAATAGTGTGAAGTTACAGAATGGTGCTGCCATCACTTTCGCAGTAAAGATTGATGCAGCCGTAGCTGAGGACGGAACAGTCGCAGATGTTGACTTGACCCGACCTCTTATCTCATTTGGTTCAGATGAGAAGGATGCTGCTGGTAATGATATCAGTGCTCACTTCTATATCACTGCCAATGGTCAAGTGGTTTACAACAAGCCTACCCAGTTGCAGAGTTTGAACCTGAATGAGAATGATCCTGCTTCTGTGAAGACAGGTATTCTCTCTCCTAATGAATGGCATTTCGTAGCCCTTCAGCTTTCTACTGAAGGTTACCAGCTCTACGTAGATGGTAAGAAGAGTCTTTCCGGTTATCAGACATCGTCAAGTGCTACCTCTTTCCAGTACAAGACCTTGGTTGATTCCATCAACTCTTTACCTTATTTATATATAGGTGGAGACAGCAAGTTGACAGCCGAAGAAACCAATGCCGTTTCCATTGACGATGTTACCTTGATCCGTAACATGATGGAAGAGAAGGATTGGAACAAGACCATTGGAGGTAATGGTGGTGGTGATGCAGCTTTCAAGAATGTAGAGTTTGTGAAGGAGGATGGTACTCCTACTACCGAAATCGGTACTTCTGATTGCTCTGCTGCGTGGTGGACTAGCTTCTCTGACTACTATCGTATTCCTGCAAATGGTTCTATCCACTTGAAGTTTACCAACCACACATCAGGTGCTGGCAACTGGAACAACTGGAACCTCTGTTTGAGCACTGATGATGTACGTAATGGTGGCAATTACTTAGAGTACTTCGTTATCCGAAGCGATTCTTGGGGATGGGGAAATTCCTATGCTTCTGGAAAGTGGGATAATGAAGGCTATCCTACCAACGATGATGAGTGGGCTGTGTTCCGCAGGATATGAGGGTGCCAAGTAGATATGACTATTTCCCGTTCTGGTACAGATATCAAGGTAGTGGCAGTCGCAACCTGTACAAATGGCAAGGTTTACACCGAAAGATTCACTGCTCCTTGCAAAGATGCCAATGAGGTGCTTCGTGCCTTCTTGATTGTTGATGGTTCTTATCTTGTCATGGATACCAACGAGTGCCAGGCACAGACTGCTGTAGAAGTAACAGCCAGCGAAATCGGAACTTCTGATTGCTCAGCCGCTTGGTGGACACAATTCTCTGATTACTTCCAGATTCCTTCCGGTGCTTCATTGCACCTTGGTTTCACCAACCATACATCAGGTGGCGGTAACTGGAACAACTGGAACCTCTGTGTCAGCACCGATGATGAGCGTGCTGGTGGTAATTATTCAGAGTATTTTGTTATCCGTAGCGATTCTTGGGGCTGGGGTAATAGCTATGGCTCCGGCAAATGGGATAATGAAGGCTATCCAACCAATGATGATGAGTGGGCAGATTTCCGTAAGAATATGGAAGGTGCAAGGTAGATATGACCATTTCCCGCTCTGGTACAGACATCAAGGTGGTAGCAGTAGAGACCTGTACTAACGGCAAGGTTTACATCGAAAGATTCACTGCTCCTTGCAGCGATGCCAATGAGATGCTCCGTGCCTTCCTGATCGTTGATGGTTCTTATCTCGTGATGGATCCTGCAGCTTGCTATATTGGAAAGCCTTTGTATTAAAAGGAGGCTGAACTTCAACAATAACATTAATAGAATAAACAATGAACAATAACATATTGCATAAGTTATTCTTGACCCTGACACTGGTGCTCCTTACTTTAGGAGCATCAGCACAGGTTACCGTATCTGGTAATGTGTCAGATGAATCGGGTGAGCCTATCATCGGTGCTACTGTTATGGAAGCATTGACAACCAATGGCGTTGTTACTGATTTCGATGGTAACTTCAAGATTCAGGTGAAGAACGAGAACGCTACTTTGAAGATTTCCTATATCGGTATGATTGCTCAGAACATCCGTGTAGGCAATCAGCGTAATATCAAGGTGGTTCTCAAGGACGAAAGTCAGAAAATCAATGAGGTCGTAGTTGTTGGTTACGGTCATCAGAAGAAGGAGAGTGTCGTAGGTGCTATCTCTCAGGTAAGTGCCGATGATCTCTTGAATACTCCAACAGCCAACGTTACACAGCTATTGCCGGTAAGATTCCGGGTGTTGTTACCACTCAGGTATCTGGTGCTCCTGGTGCCGATGATGCTACCATCAATATCCGTGGCCGTGCTACCTTCGCTGGCGATGGTGCTCCATTGGTAATGGTAGATGGTGTAGAACGTGCTTTCTCTCAGGTGGCTCCTGATGATATCGAGAGTATCTCTGTATTGAAGGATGCTTCTGCTACAGCCGTTTACGGTGTGCGTGGTGCGAATGGTGTCATCCTCGTTACTACCAAGCGTGGTAAGGATATGAAACCAGAGGTTAGCTTGACCAGCAACTTCATGTGGGGTACTCCAACCCGTAAGCCTCACTATCTGAATTCTTATGACTCTGTTACTCTCCTCGAGGAGGCTTTGAAGAACGATGGTCTTCCATCACAGTACTCTGCTTCTGACATCGAGATGTACCGCAAGAGCTGCGCCGCCGAGTTGACAGGTGCTGATGCGCTTCTCTATCCTAATGTAGATTGGTATGATGAGGTGCTCAACAACTGGGCTCCATCTCAGCGCTATAATGTAAGTGTACGTGGTGGTACGAAGCGTATGCGCTACTATGTATCTGGTGAAATGTACAACCAGGGTTCTTTGATCAAGAACCTCAGCCAGGATGCCTACGGCAACTCTTCAAGCCCAGGCTACAACCGTTACGCTTTCCGTGCTAACATGGACTTTTTCCTCTCTAAGGATTTGACATTCAGCGTAAACTTCGGTACCCGTTTCGAGAATCGTCATGGTTCAAATACTAACGAGAAAGCTGACAACTATGATATCTTTGCACGTATCAACCATACTCCAGGTTGGATTTTCCCCGTATCTTACGAGGTACAGAATGGTGAGACAACCAAGACTCTCTATGGTGTACTGCCGTATACCAGGACAATGTGGTAGCTGCTCTTTCAAAGGGTGGATACTATCGTGGAACCAATACCATCAATGAGACCAACTTCATCGCAGACTACAAGATGGACTGGTTGACTCCTGGTCTTTCTGCCCGTGGTATGGTTTCATTCGACTACGATTCTTATTATAAGAAGACATTTGGTGCAGCATTCGCAACTTATGAGTTGAACGACCGCAATAACTTTACTAGTGCTGATGCTTATACCAAGTATAATGTAGATGGCGACCTAGCTTACTCTAAGGCTTCTTCTACTACATACAAACTCTATATGGAGGGTCAGATCAACTACGCCCGCAAGTTTGGCAAGAACGATGTAACCGGTATGGTACTTTACAACCAGAACGACTATCGTTACAACTCAGATCTGGCTAAGCGCTATCAGGGTATCGTTGGTCGTGTAACATACGGTTATGATGACAAGTATCTCGCTGAGGTGAACGTTGGTTACAATGGTTCAGAGAACTTCCTCAAGGGTAAGCGTTTCGGTTTCTTCCCAGCATTCTCACTCGGTTGGCGTGTAACTCAGGAAGAGTTTATGAAGCTTACAGAGAACTGGTTGAACAACTTGAAGATCCGTGCATCTTATGGTGAGGTTGGTAACGATGTATATACTGTAGGTGGTGTGGCTCAGCGCTTCCTCTATGAGGAGAAGTGGAACCAGATTTCCAACGACTACTACTTCGGTAACAAGGGACAGACTGGTATCTTCGAGAGCCAGTATCCTAACTACGGTGTAACTTGGGAACGTGCGAAGAAGTTCAATGCAGGTATCGAGTTCGGTTTGTTCAACGGAATGTTGACCGGTAACTTCGACTACTTCGTAGAGAATCGTAACGACATCCTGACAGAGTACCTGAGCCGTCCACAGTGGGTAGGTGTAACCATGGCAGCCGGAAACCTCGGTAAGACCCAGAACAAGGGTTACGAGTTGGAGCTCCATCACTTCAACCACATCGGCAAGGACTTCACCTATAATATCGGTGCAACCTTCTCTCATGCAGCCAATAAGATCAAGGATATGAACGAGCCAGCTTTCAAGACAGCTTATCGCAAGCGTGAGGGTCACCCTATCAACCAGTACTTCGGTTTGGTTTGCGAGGGCTTCGTAACTCAAGCAGACTTGGATGATCCTAACTTCCCAGTTTCAACATACGGAAATGTGAAGGTTGGTGATTTGAAATATAAGGATATCAATAAGGACGGCTTCATCGATGACCGTGATGAGACCTTCATCGGTTACAGCGATATTCCAGAGAATACTTACGCTTTGACATTGGGTGCCAACTACAAGGGAATCGGTTTTGAGGTTATGTTCCAGGGTGTTGATCACGTATCCCGTTATTATGACAGCGATGCGATGTTCGCCTTCCAGAACAATGGTAAGGTGAAGGATATCCATCTCAACCGTTGGGATCCTGCCAAGAGTGAGTCAGAGAATCTGGCTACTGCTACCTATCCATTGCTCCATTACGGTAGCAACGGTGATCACAACCAGCGCCAGAATTCATTCTTCTTGAAGAATGGTTCATTCGTCCGTCTGAAGAACATTGAATTGAGCTATACCTTCCCTAAGGAGTTGATCAAGCATGTTGGTATGAGCAATGTCCGCTTCTACATCAATGCTAACAATCTCTTTACATGGGATCATCTCGATGACTTGGTTGATCCAGAGAGCAATGGTTCCAACCGTTATCCACTCTTGAAGACCGTCAATGTAGGTTTCAATGTTGTATTCTAATTCAAGAACATTCAAAACGATTCTAAAATGAAGAAATATAGTATATTTGCTTTGGCACTCGCAATGGGAGCTATGACGCTCACCTCCTGCGAGGATGCCTTCGGCAATTTCCTCGACAAGCAGCCAAGCAATGAGTTGACAAAAGCTGAGGTGTTGGGTAGCTTCACTCTCTTGGAGCAGAACCACAACGATACTTACAACTTCCTGCTTCATGGTGCCAACCGTATTAACAATTCCTGGTTGGATGCTGCTACCGATCTGGCTGAGTCAAGTATCGGAACTTCCGGTACCCGTACCAGCTTCAATATTGGTAATTATTATGGTGGCGGTGGTGCCGCAGAGTTGACCAGTGTATGGGAGAGCCGCTATCGCGGCATCCGCAAGTGTAACATCACCATCAATACCCTGGAAGCAGAGAATGCGACAAGCTCCGTCCTGCCGACCTTTCCGTAGAACTCTTCCAGACCCGCAAGGCCAACTTCATAGCTGAGGCTCGTTTCCTCCGTGCCTATTTCTATTGGGAGTTGTTCCTCCGCTATGGTCCGGTGCCAATGGTTACCACAGAGCTTGATCCTAACGGCGACCTGATGACCGGTTACACCGAGCGTCCTGACCTGAAGACATTCATGGATTTCCTCTTCAAGGAGGTGAAGGAGTGTGAGGCTGGTCTGAAGACTTACGCTGAAACATCTGATGAGACTTATGCCGGAGAGGTGAACCAGCCTACAGCCCGTGCCTCTATGTTCGCATGATGCTCTATATGGCAAGTCCGCGTTTCTCTGCCCAAAGCGGTATCACCTGGCAGCAGGCTGCTGATGCAGCTAAGGACTTCCTCGCTGACTATGGTGACAACTATCGATTGGAGACCCGTACCAACGGAGGTGTGGCAGCCTACAACAACGCATGGTTGCTCAACTCTTATGCAGACAAGAATCCAGAGGTTATCTTCTTCCGCAACGATGTAGCCATCGGCTGGAGCGGTATCTCTACAGATACTCCTGTTGGTGAAGGTGGTCAGGGTGGTCTTTGCCCAAGCCAAAACCTTGTAGATATGTATGATATGGAAGACGGTTCTGCTCCATTTACCCAGTATGATGCGACCGGTGCTCCTGTTTATGTCAACGGTAAGCCTACTGTGAATGCAGAGAGTGGCTATACAGACCAGAACATGTGGAAGAACCGTGACCCACGTTTTGCCGCTTCAGTTCTCTATCAGGGTTCAGAGTGGAATGGTCGTTCCATCAACGTCATCTATGGTCAGAGCGATAATCCTATCGGTAACCAGAACGTAACTCCTACAGGTTACTATGTACGCAAGTACATTCCTGAGACCATCCTGAGCAGCAACCACAGCGGTACAGCCAAGCGTCTTTGGAGAATCTTCACCTATAGCGAAATCCTCCTGAGCTATGCTGAGGCACTGAATGAGGCAGACTATGCCGGCAACAAGGCACTGGTTTGCAATCTGCTCGACCAGATCCGTCATCGTGGCGGGATCATCGGCAATGTAGCAAATCGTGCAGACTTGAATTCCCAGACCGCCATGCGCAACTTCATCCACAAGGAACGCACCATCGAACTTGCTTTCGAGGAGCACCGCTGGTGGGATGTACGTCGCTGGAATGTGGCAGGCGAAGCTCTCGGTCGTGATATCTACGGTATCGATGTAGCAGCCGATGGCACCATTACCCGTAAGGTAGCCCAGCAACGCAAGTGGCAAGACAAGTTCTACCTCTATCCAATCCCAGAGGCTGAGGTTTGGAAGATTGGTCAGGACTTCCAGAACGAAGGTTGGAAAGAATAACTCTTTTAACGATAGAATGATATGAATAATATTCAGAACATATATAATAAGGTATCATCATCAAGCAAGGTCTTGATGTTGAGTGCACTTCTCTGTGCTTCAAGCTCTGTCTTGGCTCAGGAGCAGGTGCTCAAAGGCCGAATTGTCAACAGCCAGGGTGACCCAATCCCTGGAGCTGTTGTCAACGTGGCAGAGGAAAGCCGTATCGCCTTGACCGACAAGGATGGCTATTTTACCTTGAAGAAGGTAACTCCTAGCGATGAAATCTGTGTAGCCAGTCTGGGTTACAAGAATGCCCAGGAGAAGGTAACTACATTTGATGGCACCTACGTCATCAAGATGGAGGATGCTGTTGATGAGTATGAGCACATGGCACCAGTTCCTTTCGCACAGCAGAAAAAGAAAATCTTGACAGATTCCCGTTCTGTTGTATCTGGCGAGGAGTTGCAGAAGCATCCTGTTACCATACTTCAGAATGCTTTCACCTCTACACTGAATGGTGTGCAGACCTACGAGTGGTCGTCTGAGCCAGGATGGTCGGAGAGCTTCCTCTTCATTCGTGGTATCCGTACCACTAACCAGAGTGCCCGTTCTCCATTGATCATCGTGGATAACGTAGAGCGTGACCTCTCCTTCCTCGATGCATTCCCTATCGAGAGCATTACCGTATTGAAGGATGCTGCAGCCTCTGCTATCTATGGTATGCGCGGTGCCAACGGTGTGATTATGGTAACCACCAAGCGTGGTACTGCCGGAAAGACTAAAATCGACTTCACGCAGGAGGTTGGTTTCCAGACTCTCGCCAACAAGATGGAGGTTCAGAACTCTTATAATATGGCGATGACCCGTAACCAGGTGCGCTACCTGAGCGGTATGGATCCAATGTACACCCAGGAGCAGCTCGACAACTATAAGTTCGTATGCGATGGCGGTCAGTTCGCTGATGATGATATCCGCAAGTATCAGTACTTCAATACATCTTGGGCAGACCAGCTCTATCGTTCTTCAGCTCCTCAGTACCGCACCAACTTGCAGTTGAGTGGTGGTAATCAGCGTGCCCGCTACTACGTAAGCTTCTCTTACCTGCGTCAGGAGGGTATGTGGAATACCGAGGGTACAGAGATGAACGATGGCTACAGCACACAGCACGTGCTGAACCGCTGGAACCTCCGTTCCAACATCGATATCGATGTTTCCAAGTATCTGAATGTATCTGTGGATCTGGGTGGACGTATCGACAACATCTCTCAGCCTACTGAGGGTGTGTTCAACCTCGTAACCTTCGGTGTCATCGAGGCAAACCCAATGGCTCCTACCCATAACCCTGATGGCAGCATCTACTCTTCATCTACCGCCAACAACCCAATACGCTACCTGGGTGGTTCCGGACTGGAGAAGAACCGTCGCCGTAACTTGTATTCTACCATCAATGCCAAGTATGATCTGAGTCCTGTACTGAAGGGCCTGGGCTTGTTCGGTACCATCAGTTTTGATGCTTACGAGACATTCGAGTCAACCCAGACTGCCAATATGGACTCTTGGAATTATGACTACGATAACTTGAAGGTTACTGATGTCAGTCAGTTTACTTATACCAAGTACACTACCAAGTCAGCTTTGAGTAATCCTACAGCCAATCAGCGTGAGTATTACTACAATCTGAATATGTATGGTGGCGTAAGCTACAAGAACAGCTTCGGCAAGCACAATGTAGATGCACGTGCCTTTGCTCGATACTATCGCAACGAGATTACTGGTAGCGAGTCTGCCAATCGTTATCTGGCTTACAATTTCGCCGGAACTTACGATTATGCCAACAAATATATCGCTTCCGTGAATTTCTCACGTATGGGTTGCGACAACTTCTCACCAGACGATCGCTGGGGAACCTTCTGGGGTGCATCTGCCGGATGGGTACTCTCTGAGGAGTCTTGGATGAAGAAGCTTGGATTCGTAGATTTCCTGAAGCTCCGTGCTTCTTATGGTGAAGCAGGTCAGTCTAGTACAGGTTCCGGTCGTTATCCATATCAGAGTATCTACGGTACGGCTACAGGTTATGGATTCGGTTACAATGCCACCAACATCCCTGGTTATGCAGAGAGCAAGGCTGGTAACCTGAACAACAAGTGGGAAATCTCCAAGATGGTGAACGTAGGTCTCGACTGGAGTCTCTGGAACAAGAAACTCTATGGTAACTTCGATATCTTCAAGGAGTGGCGTTCCAATATCCTCGTATCCCGTTCTACCATTCCTGAGACCGTTCTCGGTGTGCCTGTGGCACAGGATTCATACGGTAAGGTAGAGAGCCGCGGTTTCGAACTTGTTCTCGGTCATCGCGGTAACATTGGCAAGGACTTCAAGTATTTCGTTGAGGGTCAGCTTACCTTCAATACCAATAAGATTACCGACATCGATGAAACTGCACCGGATGTAGAGTGGCAGCGCAAGGCAGGGCATAGAATCTATGACAATACTTCGGTAGCCGAACTCTATGAGCAGGCTCAGACTGGTACCAACCGTGTGGGTGGATGGAACATCTATAAGTTCGACCAGTGGCTTCAGATCCTAACCTGATTGCAACATCAGCAGAGGATGCCAAGGCTCATCCAGAGAAGTATCCATACAACAGCTTCTCCAACGGAGCACAGCAGTTGGGTACCGCCGTGTTCCAGGATATCAATGGTGACCGTGTGATTGACTCAAAGGACATGGTTCCAGATTCATACACCATCATTCCTGAGATGATTCCTACCTTCAACCTCGGTTTCGAGTACAAGGGCTTCGATGCCCGCATTATCATGAATGCTTATCTCCGTCGCTCTGTATTCCTTTCACCAGCTATCAGCTACAGTGGATGGAGTAACATGGGTACGCACGAGGTTACCAAGGCTTGGGGTTACTTCACCGATGATCCATCTGATCCTCGCAACGTAAATGCTACTTATCCACGTCCTGTATATAATGGATTTGATGCAGTAGATTCCGATCGTGCCACAGGTTCTTACCAGACAATATCTGGGTACGCAATGGTAATTTCTGGTCTATCCGAAATATCGAGGTGGGATACTCTCTGCCATCTAAGTTGATTTCTAAGTTGTGGATGACTAAGTGTCGTGTATATTTCAGCGCTTACAACATTGCCACCTTCAGCAGTCTGCCTGATGATGTAGATCCAGAGAAGCCATTGAGCTACTGCTGGTGGTATCCAAAGACAAAGTCATTTACATTTGGTATTAACATTGGTTTCTAATCAGTTTTATCAAAAAGAATTATGAAAAAGCTATTATTAGTAAATATATCGTTGGCGATGTTGGCTGTAGGAGGTATGACCTCCTGCAGCGACATCCTCGACAAGGAAGTTGACTTGACTTATACCGAGGACAACATCTATGGTAATTACGACCGTACCCGTGGTGTCTTGGCAAATGCCTATACCTATCTGCCTGATGCCTTCAGCGGTTATACCGATGGTCAGTTCCGAGCAGCTTCACGTGACTGTATGACCGATAATGCCCTCTCTTACTGGAATGTGCATTATTATCACAGTGTATTGAATGATTCATACGATGCCAAGAACCACTGGTTCGCCAATAGTTACTGGACCAACGACCTGAAGGGTATTCGTGTCTGCAACGACTTTCTGTCAAAGGTTCGTGAGGATGTGATTGGCAATGCCCAGAAGAGTGGTGACGACAACAAGCTCTGCGACCGCTACAAGGCTGAGGCGCGTTTCATCCGTGCCATCCTCCATTTCGATCTGATCGGTTATTTTGGCGCAGTGCCTATCGAGGATCATGTATTGGATAATTCAGAGGCAGCTTCCATCACCCGTACTCCTTCTGCTGAGGCTTTGAAGTGGGTGGCTGATGAGTGTGACGCCATCATCCAGAGCGGTGCGCTCCCATTCCGTTACAGCAATGAGAATGAGAATTGGGGACGTATCAATGGTGCGGCTGTCTATGCCTTGAAGTCTAGAGCCTTGCTCTATCGTGCTTCTGCACTCAACAATCCAACCAATGAAGCATCCTGGTGGCAGGAGCTGCTGATGCAGCCCTCGCTTTCATCAATGCCAATAAGAGTTCTGCCAACCCTTATCGTCTGTACACTACAAGCGATAACAACCCTAACAAGAACTATTATGAGTGCTTCACCAGTACCCCTCACCTGAATCCTGAGTACATCCTCAGCCGCAGTGAGTGGAATACCCGTGAGATTGAGATGTTCAACACTCCTTGCGGTTTCTCTGGTAATGTGAACTCTACCGGTCGTGTAAACCCTACACAGAACCTGTTGATTCTTACGAGACCATCAATGGTCTTCCTATCGATCAGGATCCTTCTTACAACGACCAGGATCCATACAAGAACCGTGACCCACGTCTGGAGCAGACCATCTTCCACCAGGGAAGTATCTGGGGTGACAAGAGTCAGGACGAGGAGCGTGCCGTGGATGTATCTGTAGGTGGCAAAGACTACCAGGATCTTCATGGTGGTACCACTACCGGTTACTACTCTAAGAAGTTCGTTCACAATATGAGCTTCAAGAACCCTACCACATACGTTACCGCTTGTCCTATCTTCGCTATGCGGAGATTCTGCTTAATGCAGCAGAGGCATTGAACGAGGTAAAGGGTCCTGAAGCTGCCTATGACTATGTAAACCAGGTTCGTGCCCGTGTGGGTATGCCTGCTTACAAGGGTATGACCAAGGAGCAGCTTCGTGAGCGTATCCGCAACGAGCGCCGCATAGAGTTGGCTTTCGAGGATCATCGTTTCTTCGATGAGCGCCGCTGGAAGCTCTTCGACGGTAAGACATCAGCTTCTGAGAAGAATGAGCCTCGCTACAAGCAGGTGTATAATATCTATAGTGTAGTTGTAACTCCAGACGAGAGTCAGGTATATACTTATCGCAACGATAATACCCATCCTACCCGTGCGTTCTCTACTCCTAAGAATTATTACTTCCCAGTGCCTGACGATACTTACAAGAAGAACCCTAACCTGGGTCAGAATGCGGGCTGGGAACTCTCTGATGCTCCTAAGAAGGACGAGACTACTGAAGGGGGTGAGACAGAAGAAACAACAACAGACAAGTAATCTTTGTCAATAGAAACTATAATAACTATTAGAGGATAGGTCTATGGCGAAAAACACCATAGGCCTTCCTTGCTTTTTGTTTCAACAGTAAAACATAAATTAAAGGAGGCTGTATAATGAAGAAGATTCTACTTCTATTATAGGAATGATGGCGATGAGCGGAGCCATGGCGCAGAGTCGCATCAGCGTGCACGACCCTTCGATCGTAATGGATGTAACGGGCTCTACCACCAATCCTAAATATTATATCTATGGTTCGCATCTAGGCAGAGGCAAGACCTATGCTTCGGGCAACTACCAGATATGGAACACCTTCAAGACGGGTGAAGAGAATACCGGTACCAGCAACAGTCTTTTTGCTGACGTGAATGGGAAACTGATTAATTTCAAGGATGCCTACGGCATCCACGTCATCAGGAAGGTGAAGAACAGCAAGGGTGAAGAGGTGGCTTTCGGTAACTTCGATGCCCACGGCTGGCAGTTTCAGGGCAATACGGTGCAGGGTATGCAGTGGGCTCCTGATGTCATCTACAACAAGACCATGAAGAAGTGGTGTATGTACATGAGTCTGAATGGTGACCACTGGTGTTCTTCCATTGTCTGCTTCACATCCGATGACCTGGAAGGTCCTTGGGTTTATCAGGGACCTGTGGTATTCTCTGGCTTCCAAGGCACATTCGCTCATAATGCCTATGCGGCAGCTGATGACTGGAAGCATACCGACCTGGCTATTGCTACAGGCGAAACCTCTCTGCCTGCCCGCTATCAGACGGGTGACAGCTGGGGCTCTTTCTGGCCTAACTGTATAGACCCATGCGTGTTCTATGATGATGATGGCAATCTCTGGATGAGCTATGGCTCATGGTCGGGTGGTATCTTCATGATCAGACTCGATAAGACCAATGGTCTTCGTGACTATACCTATACTTTCCCTTATCAGAGAAGCGGTATGACCGTTACTCCTGGAGCTGCTGATGCCAACTGTACCAGCGATCCCTATTTCGGCAAGAAGATTGCCGGCGGATATTATGTTTCGGGCGAGGCTAGCTATATTCAGAAGGTGGGCAAGTACTACTATCTCTTCATGAGCTATGGTGGCTTGACGGCTGCCGGCGGTTATCAGATTCGTGTTTTCCGTTCGGAAAAACCAGACGGACCTTATAAGGACTGTCTCACCTCTACGGGTATTGATGCCGTTTATGGTAAGTATATCCTTAACTTCGGCGGCGATGCCAAGCGCGATGAGGGTGTGAAACTCTTCGGCAACTACCAGTGGAATTCGATGCCTACGGCAGAAGTAGCTCAGGGACATAACTCTGCCATCATCGACCACAAGGGTCGTGCGCTCATAGTCTATCATACCCGCTTCAATACCCGGGGGGAGGAGCATGAGGTGCGAGTGCATCAGCTCTTCGTGAACCAGGATGGTTGGCTGGTAGCTGCACCTTACGAGTTCAGCGGTGAGACCTATACCCATGAGGATATTGCCACCAGGCAGCTTTACCAGGCTAGCGAAGTTGTGGGAGATTACCAGCTGATGGCTCATCCTTATCGCCAGAATACAGCGGCAAAGGCTTACGAGAAGCCTGTTACCATCATCTTCTGGCTGACGGCTCCGTTACGGGCGAATATACTGGAAAATGGGAGTTGGTGAGTGGTACCAGTTTCATCAATCTTACCCTGAAGGGTACTGCTACTGATCATTCTGAAGTGGTATTCAAGGGTGTGCTTACCGAGCAGACCATCGATTATACCAATGTCAAGGCACTCTGCTTTACGGCCCTCAGTTCTTCTGATGGTCTGGCTACATCGGGTGGTGCCAGCTTGCAGACTCGCGGTTTGAGTATCTGGGGAACCAAGGTGAAAGCTGAGGGTACTGCAATCTATAATCCGGAAGCTCCTGTCAGCATCCGCAAGCAGCTGGATGGCAAATGGTATAATCAGGCTGGTCAGCTGGTGGATAAGAGCTACAAGGGTCTCGTGATTGTGAATGGCAAGAAATTCGTGAACAAGTAATTTCCTAAGATTGAAGAAATGAAATTATTTAATATACTTTTGGGAGCAGCAATGATTGTTGCTGCTCCTATTATAAATGGGGAGAACGAGGTCAAGGCGCAGGCTTCTGCCACCTCAGAATCTGTCACCATAGAGCATCCAATAGTTCATGATCCTGTGATGGCTTACGAGAATGGCAAGTACAATCTTTACTGCACGGGGCATGGCATCACGCAGATGACATCCACCGACCGCAGGCATTGGACTTTAAGTAGGGAAGGAGTGCTGTCAAATGAGGAAATTCCTACTTGGACACACGACAGTGTGCCTGGTTTTACCACTCATATCTGGCACCGGATGTCATTCGTTTCAAGAACAAGTGGTATCTGGCTTATTCCTGTTCCACCTTTGGCAAGAACACATCTGCCATCGGTTTGCTCAGCAACACATCCTTGTCTAATAAGAATGGCTGGAAGGATGAGGGCTGCCTCGTTGCCTCTAAGGATAATAGAGACAACTGGAATGCCATCGACCCTAATTTCATCGTTGATGAGAAGGGAACCCCCTGGCTTACCTGGGGCTCTTTCTGGGATGGCATCCAGCTGATTAAGCTGGATAAGAAGACGATGCATGTGAAGAAGGGCGCCAAGCCTCAGACCATCGCCCGCCGTCATGCCGTAGGTGATGCTTTGGTAGAGCCGAATCCTACCTCCCGTGATGCCGGCACCAATGCCATCGAGGCTCCTTCATCATGAAGCATGGTGGTTATTACTATCTCTTCGTCAGTTGGGATTACTGCTGCCAGGGTATGAAGAGTACCTATCGTGTTGCCGTAGGCAGGAGCAGGAAGGTGGCTGGTCCTTATTTGGATAAAGAAGGCAAGGATATGCGCAATGGCGGTGGCACCCTGCTGCTGGAAGGCGACAAGAAGGAATATGAGGCGATGGGTCATTGCTCTGCCTACTCCTTCCCTGATGGCGATTTCTTCTTCTGCCATGGTTATAGTGTAGCCAAGAATGGTGCCAGCATCCTGGTTCAGAAGAAAATCAACTGGACGGAAGATGGGTGGCTGACACTGGAATAAGATATATTTTTTTAACACGGACAAAATCAATTTGTCCGTGTTATTTTTTTCTTCCTTAATTCCGCAACACTATAATTTAACTTTATTTATAAGTTCCTGAGCAACAAAAAGTTGCCCAGGATTGCATGTCAGAATTTTCACTTATCTTAGTGTTGCAAAAAGAAAACAAGCAAAACTCTAATATGACATGGCAAAAATACAAATTAAATCTGAGAAACTCACACCTTTTGGAGGAATTTTTTCAATCA
>ENA-OQCS01000708-OQCS01000708.1-human-gut-metagenome-genome-assembly--contig:-NODE-708-length-18526-cov-1.509756_pt1 | contig 18526 bp, 34 predicted proteins | sample MGYA00242757_ERZ504575 | MGnify/ENA primary metagenome ERZ504575 (study PRJEB26092, sample SAMD00036297) | human gut metagenome | host: Homo sapiens | study: EMG produced TPA metagenomics assembly of... | reverse complement strand
CTCCAGCACCGCGTTTGAGGATGCCTACAAGGCCGAGTACGGCGAGGCCTACCCCAACGGCTTTGCACCCTTGGGCTACGATGCTGCCATGACCGTCGTGTACGGCATCAAGCTGCCGAGGAGCAGGGCCTTGAGCCGGCTCCGACGAGTACAAGCAGGCCGTCATCGATGCCATTGCCGGCGGCACCATCGAGGGCATCACCGGCACCTTTACCTTCGACGAGCACCACAACCCCGTCAAGAGCACTGCCATCCTGACCTATGTGGACGGCAAGCCCGAGCTGAAGGAAATGTTCTGATCCGCGCTGTTCCATCCACCGGTGATGGAGCCGCCCGCACAGAGCAAACCCCATGATTTTTTGGAGAACGCCGGAACAGCTTTTTTCTGGTCAGGCGTTCTCCGTTTTTTATATCAAAAAGTGTAAACGCCGCAAAGAAAGGAAGTATCCAACCATGACAGTGTTCTTTAGCCAGCTGATCAACGGCTTGTCCCTTGGCAGCATCTATGCACTGATCGCACTGGGCTACAGCATGGTGTACGGCATCATCCTGCTGCTGAACTTTGCCCACGGCGATGTCATCATGGTGGGCGCATACATGTCCTGGTTCGTGATGAATCAGCTGGGCCTTGGCCCGGTCACTGCTGTGTGCGCCACCATTATTACCTGCACCCTGCTGGGTGTGGTGATCGAAAAGGTCGCCTACACCCCGTTGCGCAACGCGCCCCGCATCTCCCTGCTGATCACAGCCATTGGTGTCTCCTTCTTCCTGGAGTACACCGCTGAGCTGGTGATGGGTTCCGGCGCAAAGGTCATCCCTTCCTACTACGGCAACAAGACCTTTATGATCGGCAGTGTACCCCTGGGCCTGACCTCCGTGATCACACTGGTGGTCACCGTGCTGTCCATGCTGGTGCTGACCTTTCTGGTGCAGAAGACCAAGGCTGGGCAAGGCCATGCGCGCTGTCTCTGAGGATATGGACGCTGCCCGCCTGATGGGCATCAATGTCAACAGCACCATCTCCTTTACCTTTGCGGTGGGCTCCGCGCTGGCCGGTATCGGCTCGGTGCTGTACTGCTGCTCCTACCCGCAGGCTACCCCCACCATGGGTTCCATGCTGGGCCTGAAAGCCTTTGTTGCCGCCGTTCTTGGCGGCATCGGCTCCATCCCGGGCGCAATGATCGGCGGCATTGCCATCGGCCTGTGCGAGTGCTTTGTCTCCGCCATCGGTCTTTCCGCCTGGAAGGATGCCGTCACGTTTGCCATCCTGATCATCGTGCTGCTGTTCAAGCCCACCGGCTTCCTCGGCCGCAAGGTGCAGGAAAAGGTGTAAGGAGGGCAGGAAGATGAATAAGAACCGTAAAACGATCAAAATGCCCGTGCGCTACCTGATGAACGCGGTGCTGGTGGCGCTGCTGTTCGTGGCGCTTTCCTACCTGACCCGGAATATCCTGTCCACCTACCAGAACAAGGTGCTGATGACGGTGGGCATCAATATCATCCTGGCGGTCTCCCTGAACGTTGCCACCGGCTATCTGGGGCAGCTGCCGCTGGGTCATGCCGGTTTCATGGCTCGTGGGTGCCTACACCTGCGCCCTGTTCACCAAGTTCTGCCCGCTGCCGGACGGTGTCTCCTTTGTCATCGGTCTGGTGCTGGCTGCATCGTGGCTGGTCTGTTCGGTGTGCTCATCGGCATCCCGGCCCTGCGTCTGACCGGCGACTATCTGGCCATCCTGACGCTGGCTTTGGTGAGATCATCCGCATCACCCTGAACAACATCGATGATGTGCTGGGCTTTAAGCTGTTCTATGGCTCCAAGGCCTGAAGAACATCCCCAAGTACTCCAACTTCACCAACGTGTTCCTCTGCGTGGTCATCACCTGCTTCCTGATCCACGCCATGATGAAGAGCCGCCACGGCCGTGCCGTGCTGGCCATCCGCGACAACGAGATCGCCGCCGAGAGCTGCGGCATCCAGACCACCTACTACAAGGTCATGGCCTTTGCCTTTTCCGCTGCCTTTGCGGGTCTGGCAGGCGGTCTGTATGCCTGCTACATCGGCGTGCTGAATCCCTCCACCTTCGGCTTTATGAAGTCCATCGAGATCCTGGTCATGGTGGTTCTGGGCGGCATGGGCTCCATGCTGGGCTCCATCCTCTCCGCAACGGTCCTGACCATCCTGCCTGAGGCGACCCGCAGCTTCGACAGCTACCGTATGGTCATCTACTCGCTGGTGCTGATCCTGATGATGATCTTCCGCCCGGGCGGACTGCTGGGCAGCTACGATTTCTCCATGAGCCGCCTTGTGGAGCGTGTCCTGTTTGGCAAGAAAAAGAAGGAGGGTGCAGACCATGAGTGAGTTCCAGACCAGACTGAACAGTGTCCCCTCCGGCGGCTTCCTGACGGACCGCGATAAGGACAAAAAGCCCATTCTGGATGTCCGTGAGCTGGGCATCGATTTCGGCGGCCTGACCGCCGTGGATGGCTTTAACCTGATGATCGGCCGCAACGAGATCACCGGCCTGATCGGCCCCAACGGTGCCGGTAAGACCACGGTGTTCAACCTGCTGACCAATGTCTACCAGCCCACCCGCGGCTCCATCCTGATCGATGGAATGCCCACGGCGGGCAAAAAGACCTACCAGGTCAACCGGATGGGCGTGGCCCGCACCTTCCAGAACATCCGTCTGTTCAAGGAGATGAGCGTCATCGACAACATCAAGGTCGCCTGCATGAGTCCATGAAGTACGATCTTGCCTCTTCGCTGATCCGCCTGCCCAACTACTGGAAAGAGGAAAAGCACTGCACCGAGCGTGCTTTTGAGCTGCTGGACATCTTCCACATGGCAGATATGCCTATACGCAGGCCGGCAGCCTGCCCTATGGCGCACAGCGCCGTTTGGAGATCATGCGTGCGCTGGCCACCAGCCCCAAGCTGCTGCTGCTGGATGAGCCTGCCGCCGGTATGAACCCCTCGGAGACCGCTGAGCTGACCGAGACCATCCGCCGCATCCGCGATGAGTTCAACATTGCTGTGCTGCTGATCGAGCATGACATGAGCCTGGTCATGGGCATCTGCGAGGGTATCGCGGTGCTGAACTTCGGCCGCATCATCGCCAAGGGCACCCCGGACGAGATCCGCAACAATCCCCAGGTCATCGAGGCCTACCTGGGCAAGAAGGAGGCTGAACCGATGGCAGAAACGATGCTGAAAGTTGATAACATCAACGTTTATTACGGCAACATCCACGCTGTCAAGGATGTTTCGTTTGAGGTGCACGAGGGCGAGATCGTGACCCTGATCGGTGCCAACGGTGCCGGTAAGTCCACCACCCTGAAAACCATCTCCGGCCTGCTCCACCCCAAAACGGGCGATATCCTGTACAAGGGTAAGAGCATCAAGGCGTGCGCGCCCATAAGATCGTGGAGGCCGGTCTGGCACAGGTGCCGGAGGCCGCCATGTGTTCCTGCACATGACCGTGGAGGAAAACCTGGATATGGGGGCCTACACCCAACCCGCTTCCACCATTGCGGCCAACAAGGAAAAGGTGTTCACCCTCTTCCCCCGCCTGAAGGAGCGCCGCAGGCAGCTGGCGGGCACCATGTCCGGCGGCGAGCAGCAGATGCTGGCCATGGGCCGTGCCCTGATGAGCAACGCCTCCATGCTGATGCTGGACGAGCCTTCCATGGGCTTTCCCCGCTGCTGGTGCAGGAGATCTTTGAGATCATCCGCGATATCCACAAGGCAGGCATGACCATCCTGCTGGTGGAGCAGAACGCACAGATGGCTCTTTCCGTGGCCGACCGCGCTATGTTCTTGAGACAGGCCACGTGGTCATGGATGGCACCGGTGCAGAGCTGCTGACCAATGAGCGCGTCCGCAGCGCTTATCTGGGCGGCTGAGACTGCCAAGGCACGACAGGGAACTAAAGGATACGCCGCGGCGGTACGAGAAGTACCACACCCGGCGGGCGTTGTTCTGTCTGTAAGGGAATTATTCCGGCGCTTTCATGCTTTCCACCATGCTGATCTGGCGGACATGGCGGCGCATGAGCAGGCAGACGGCAAAGTTGAAGAGCATGGTGAGCGCACGCTGAACACAAAGCTGCGGGGGGCGATGGAACGGATGAACATCATCTGGTCCATTTCCACAGTGCGGATGATGAACTGGTGCAGGGGAATGCCCACCACCAGACCCACCAGGGAGCCGATGAGAGAGAGCAGGTCGATCTCCCGGAAGATGTAGCGGTAGACCTCCTTGTCATAGAAGCCCAGAACTTTGATGGTGGCAAGCTCCTTTTTGCGCTCGCCCAGGTTGACGCTGATGAGGTTGTAGAGCACCACGGCGGCCAATGCGGCAGCGCAGACGATGACCAACATGACCACATAGTTCAGGCAGCCGATCAGGCCATCGAACATCTGGGTGGTGTCCTCGATGAAGGAGACGGAGCTGACATAGTTGCAGGCCAAAATGGCGGAGGAGAGGGAGGCGCGGGCTGTATCGGTGGGGCAGTCGGTCTGACCGTAAACGGCGTTCCAGGCGGGCAGAGCACCGCCGTTCAGCGTTTTGAGCTGCGCCTGCGAGAGGTACAGCCGGGTAAAGACATAGTTTTCGGTGATGCCGGTCAGGTCAGGGACCTGCGCCCGCCGTCAGCGGTCTCCACCTCAAGCTGTCGCCCACGGAAAGCCCCAGCTTTTCGGCAGTCTTTTCGGTCAGGATGACGCTGGAATCGTCAAAGGCAATGGCCTTGTGGCCCTGCCGGGTGCGGAAGGTGAAGTATTCGGTCATCTGGCTTTCGTCTGCGGCGGCAACCAGGCTGACGGTCTCTTTTTCACCCTCGGCGTTGTAAAGGGTGACGCTCTTGGTGTAATAGCGGCCCCAGCTGGTGATGCCGCTGCTGGAATCCAGCAGGTCGGCCAGACCGTTCTCCATGGTCAGCGCCTTTTCGTCGCTCAGGGAGATGGTCAGGTCGGCGTGGGTCAGCTCGGTGGTCTGCTTGGTCAGCATGGGCAGCAGGGAATCCTGAATGCCGAAGCCGATGAGGAGCAGAGCTGTGCAGCCCGCCACGCCCAGAACGGTCATAAAGAAGCGCTTTTTATAGCGGAACAGGTTGCGGGCGGTGGTTTTCTGGGAGAAGCTCATCCGCTTCCACAGCGGGGTGAGATATTCAAGGAGGATGCGCTTGCCCGCTACAGGCGCACGGGGCAGCAGCAGGGCGGCGGATTTTTCCTTGAGGCTGGCGCGGCAGGCCTGCAGGGTGGCAAGGCCGATGACCGCCGCGCTGAGGGCCATGCTGCCCAATGCCAGGCCCGGGTAGAAGTGCAGCGTAAAGGTGGGGATGGAGAACATCATGGTGCGGTAGGCGTACCAGAAGATGGTAGGGAACACCACAAAGCCTACGGCAATGCCCACGATGCTGCCCAGAACGCTGGCGGCAATGCCGTACAGTAAGTACTTGCCTGCGATACTGACGTTGGAGTATCCCAGCGCCTTGAGGGTGCCCATCTGCAGGCGGTTCTCGTCCACCATGCGGGTCATGGTGGTGGAAGCCACCAGCGCCGCCACCAGGAAGAAGAACACCGGGAACACCCGGGCAATGGCAGCCATCCGGTCGGCGTACTGTTCCAGTGTGACAAGGCTCAGGTACTGCCGCGGTCCAGCACATACCACTCGCCGTTCTGGATGTCCGCGATCTTCTCTTCCGCATCGTTGATCTGCTGCTGGCCTTCGGCGAGTTTCTGCTCCGCATCGGCCTTCTGGGTCTCATATTCGGTGCGGGAAGCGTCCAGCTGCTCCTGCCCGGACCGGTACTGTGCCCAGCCCTCGTCCAGCTGGGCGCGGGCGGCCTCAAACTGGGTGTAGGCTGTGGCAGTACCGGTGCTCAGCTGGAGCTGGCCCTGCAGCAGCTGTACCTTCATTTTGCGCAGGGCGGCTTTGGCCTCGGTGACAAGGTCCGTGTTGGAGAGGTTGGGCGAGGAGATGAGCCTTTTGGCATACATCTGCTGCTTGCCGGCATCCAGCTGGGCCTGATAACCGTCCAGCTGGCCCTTGATGTTATCGTAGGCTGCCTGTGCTTGGCAAGCGCGTCCCGCAGCTCGGTGTATTCCTCGTCCTCGGGCTCGGCCTCATCCAGCGCCTTTTGGGCATTGTTCAGGGCAGTTTCGGCATAGCCAGCAGGGGGTCAGCCACCTGTTTCAGATTGACCAGAAGTTCGATCTGCTGAAGCTGATCCTCAAATTCCAATACCTGCTCTTCGCTGCTCACCAGCGTGGCGGCACCGCTCTGCATGGTATCGGGCAGGGCGGCCTTCTGGGCGGCAAGCTCGGCTTCGCCTGCGTCCAGCTGGGCCTTGGCGGCATCCAGCTCCCGCTGCGCGTCGGTCAGCTTCTGCTCGGCTTGTGCAAACTGGCGCTCGGCTTCGGCCTTCTGCTCGCTGTAGGTCTGTTTGGCATCGTCCAGCTGGGTAGTGGCATCCTCGATAAGCTGGGCCCGGCGGGCCACACAGTGCTCCTTGCTGATGGCATCCCAGCCGGTCAGCCACAGTATCCACAACGGTCTGGTATTCATCACTGTAATTATCATACTGTGCGGCATCTGCTACTTTGAGATAACAGACGGTATAATAATCTGCGGTCAATTCACCGTCCTGCACGAACACAAGAGCATCCAGGATGCCGTCACCGACGGTGCTGGTCTCCTGATTGGCAGAAAAATATTGAGGGTCCTGCACCTGGCCCACCACGGTATATTCGGTGCGGCGGATGTTTTCGGTGTCCTTGGGCAGGGTGACCACGGTGCCCAGCGGGATGGGGTCCGCGTGGCCCAGCACCTGTACCACACACTCGTTGGCGGTTTCGGGCATCCGGCCCTCCAGCAGGGTCAGGCGGTTCATATTGGCCTCGGTATCCGCAGCCGGGTCGGCGGGAAGCTGCTGCACCCGCAGCACGGCTCCATCGGTAGAGCTTGACCAGCGGCCCTCGGTGTCCAGATACTTCACGGGCATCACGGCGCTTACGCCCTCCGTGGCGGCAATGGCGGAGAGATCTGATTCCGAAAGGCCCAGCGTGGAGAGCACCCGCAGGTCGAACACATTTTGCTGGACATAGTACTTCTGCCCGGCGGTGCGCATACTGGGGGCAAAGCTGACCAGACCTGTCAGCATCATCACGCCCAGCGCCACGATGCCGAACAGGGAAAGGAACCGGTTCAGATTGCTCCGGAAGTCACGCCGGATATTTTTACGATAGCTTTTCTGCATAGCGGTCACCACTCGATCTGTTCCACCGGCACCGGGTGCTCGTTGACCTTGTTGGACAGGATCTGTCCGCTCTTGACCTGGATGATCCGGTCAGCCATGGCCGTCAGGGCCGTGTTGTGGGTAATGACGATGACGGTGCGCCCTGTTTCGCGGCAGGTGCGCTGGAGCAGGGCCAGCACCTGCTTGCCGGTCTTGTAGTCCAGCGCACCGGTGGGCTCATCACAGAGCAGGAGCTTGGGGTTCTTGGCCAGCGCCCGGGCAATGGAAACGCGCTGCTGCTCGCCGCCCGAAAGCTGGGCAGGGAAGTTGTTGAGCCGCTCGCCCAGACCCACACTTCCAGCGTGGCGGCGGGGTCCAGCGGATCACGCAGATCTCGCTGGCCAGCTCCACATTTTCCAGTGCAGTCAGATTCTGCACCAGATTGTAGAATTGGAAGACGAAGCCAACATCATACCGGCGGTAGGTGGTGAGCTCTTTTTCGGAAAAGTGGCTCACATCCTGCCCATCCAGCCAGACATGGCCCTCGTCGCAGGTGTCCATGCCGCCCAGAATGTTCAGCAGAGTGGTCTTGCCTGCACCCGAGGGCCCCACAATGATGCAAAACTCGCCCTTGTCTACATAAAAATTCAGGTGATCGGCCGCCGCAATGCGGACACTGCCGGTCTGATAATATTTGGAAACATCCTCAAACTGCACAAAATGTTCCATATGCTGCTCCTTGCCTTGAAAAAATGATTGTTCCATCCTAACTATAACATATTTTGCAGCAGGTTTGCAGGGGCAGAGCGCTGGAATTTGCAAAAAGTTAACAGGTCGTATCAAGGATAAAGTCAACGGTCTGCTCGATCTGGAATTTTGCGAAATACCCCTCTTCCAGCGGGATCCACCGGGCGGTGAAGCCGGAATAGCGTTCTCTCTCCCGCGCCAGCAGGCGGCGGGCCTGCTCTTCCTTGGAGCAGGTGACAAAAACCTTCAGATCATAACAGTCCGCAAGGGTGGGGTGGCAGCTGTAACTGCCCTCCACGATGACCAGCGGTTGGGGCGCAAAGCATTGTTCCGGCAGGTAGGCACCCGCCCGGCAGGAGTAGCACGGTAGGGGACGGCCTGCCCGGCCCGGGCGGGGGTGAGCACTTGGGTACGCAGACGCTCCAAGTCCATGTTGGCGCAGGGGATCTGCTCCCAGTTTGCCACACGGCTGGCTGGAGGAAGATAAAAGTCATCGGTATGCACCGTGATGCTCTGGGGAACTGCCGGGCCAGCTGTGCCGCCAGCGTGGTTTTGCCGCTGCCGCACCGGCCGTCCAGCGCCACCAGCACCGGGTGATCGGGATGGCAGAGAGCAAAGTGGAGAGCTTTTCCACGAGAGGGGAAAGGGTGGTTGAAAGCATAGGGAACACATCCTTGACAAATCGTTAAAAATTGACTATTCTGCAAAAAGAAAAAGGCACTGCGACAAGCGGTTGACCTCTTTCAATGTGAAGTTTTTAATTGAAAAAGTCACCTTGGCCGTAGTGGCGATTTTACTATACCATGAATTTCGACACGCCGCAACACGCGCAAAAAGTTTGATGCAGAAAACTTGTCAGAACCCCTTGACACCACCCCGATGCTGTGGTAAGATAATGCCACGTTAGAAATGGCTAACCACAAAGCGGTCAGCAGACAAATAGTCTGTGCCGTATTCTTTTAGAGTTTGAGGTTAGAAACATCTAACTACTGCACCTGCATAGAACGCGGCGCGGCGGGGAACGCTGTTCCTGAAGAAAACGAGAGCGGAGGAAAGCAGCCATGGAGCGTAATTTTGAGACCGTGATGATCGAACAGTGCGCACCGGTGCTGGCGGGGCTGAAGCCAGCCGGGCTGTTCCGCTATGAGACCCGGGACTGTGCCGACCTGGCTGCCGGGTGCGCCGCTGGAATGACCAGCTGGGGGAGAAGGGGCTGAAGGTCCGGGTCATCAAGGGCTGTGCTCAAACCCACCGGTATCTCATTTATGTTTACCGCGAGAGCCGCCTGCGTCAGGTGTTGGCCGATGAGGCGGTGCGGGAGTTCCTGCAACGCGAGGGCTATGCCCTGCCGGAAGATGCTTCCGATTGTGACGGTATGCTGCGGCAGCTGTCCCGGCGGCTGTGCTGCGAGGCCGATTTTCCCCATGAGATCGGCGTGTTTCTTGGCTATCCGCTCACCGATGTGGTGGGGTTTATCGAAAATCAGGGCCGCAATTTCACCTGCTGCGGCTGCTGGAAGGCTTACGGCGACCCCGATGCCGCCGCACGTCATTTTGCCCAGTTGAACAAGTGCACCAGAGTGTATCTGCGCCTGTTCCATGAGGGTACCCCCATTTCCGCCTTGCTGTGGCGGCTTGACAAGTCATTCTCTACCAATACTCTCTTTTATCCTGGCACCCACCGGAACAAACCACGCTCCGGCGGGAAGAAATCCTCCTTTTGACACGCGGCCGTCCGTTGCAGCTTGATTACTGCACCGGGCGGCTGTGTCATTTCATGGATAGAAAAAATGACGGTAAAATGTAAACAATGGCTAACTTTTACTCAGAAATTTGAGTTAGTTGTTGTTGATTGTGATAAAAAAACTGGGATATTTGGGCAGAAAAACTGTTTGTTCATATAAACTAACTTTTAATGATGAAAAAACTGTTGACAACAAAGGTTAGTAAGCGTAAACTATCTATGCTGATAGTTCCGACTGACTAACCGCTCCGGTGCATCAGCAGCCCACAAACAGTATGAAAAGGGAGTGGAATGTTATGATCCTCTGACAATGGCGAAGGCGGGCGAGACCGTCACCATTAAGAAGATCACCGGCAAAGATGAAGTCCGCCTGCATCTGGCAGAGCTTGGTTTTGTGGTGGACAGCGAAGTGACCGTGGTCAACGAGATCGCAGGCAACCTGATCGTACAGGTCAAGGAAAGCCGCCTGGCACTCGACAGGACGATGGCAAATCGCATTATGATCGGCTGAACAGCGCAGCACGCTGTTTGGGACCTGCTCCGACACTGGAATGGTCTCTGAATAAAGACAAGTAGAGGAGGAAATTTGCATGAAAACTCTGAAGGACGTGAAGGTCGGCGAGACCTGCACCGTGGCACGCCTGCATGGCGAAGGCCCGGTCAAGCGCCGCATCATGACATGGGCATCACCAAGGGTGTTGAGATCTATGTCCGTAAGGTGGCACCTCTGGGCGACCCCATGGAGCTGACCGTGCGCAACTACGAACTGAGTGTGCGCAAGGCCGACGCTGAAATGATCGAAGTGGTTTGATTCCAAAGAGAGGAAAGGACACGCAATGAGTATTAAAATTGCACTGGCCGGTAACCCGAACTGCGGCAAGACTACCCTGTTCAATAACCTGACCGGCTCCAACCAGTACGTTGCAACTGGCCCGGCGTTACCGTGGAAAAGAAGGAAGGCAAGCTGAAGGGCGATAAGGATGTCATCATCCAGGACCTGCCCGGTATCTACTCCCTGTCTCCCTACACGCTGGAGGAGGTCGTCTCCCGTACTTACCTGGTCAAGGAGAAGCCCGATGCCATCCTGAACATCATCGATGGCACCAACATTGAGCGCAACCTCTACCTGACCACCCAGCTGATCGAGCTGGGCATCCCCGTTGTTATGGCGGTCAACATGATCGATCTGGTCCGCAAGAACGGCGATAAGATCGACCTGAAGAAGCTGAGCAGCGAGCTGGGCTGCCAGGCAGTTGAGATCAGCGCACTGAAGGGCGAGGGCACCGAGGCTGCTGCCAAGGTGCGGTTGCCGCTGCCCAGAAGCAGAAGGCGGTGAGCTGCCTCACGTCTTTACCGGCAGTGTGGAGCACGCATCGCACACATCGAGGAGTCCATCCAGGGCAAGGTCGATGACCGCTTCCTGCGCTGGTATGCGGTCAAGCTGTTCGAGCGGGATGAGAAGGTCGTGGAAGAGCTGAAGCTCGACAAGGCTTTGGCTGACCACATTGATGAGCACATCAAAGACTGCGAGAAGGAGATGGACGATGATGCGGAGAGCATCATCACCAACCAGCGCTACTCCTACATCAACGGTGTCGTTGACAAGGCCGTCAAGAAAAAGGCCCGTGTAGATCACCTGACCGTTTCCGATAAGATCGACCAGATCGTGACCAACCGTATCCTGGCTCTGCCCATCTTCGCACTGGTCATGTACCTGATGTACTCCCTGTCCATGGGCACCTCCATTGCAGACGGCGGCTGGGCCATTGGTACCTTTGCCACCGACTGGACCAACGATGTGCTGTTCGGCGAGATCGTGCCGGGCGCTCTGGGCGGCTTCCTGGAGAGCATCGGTGTGGCAGGCTGGCTGTACGGCTGATCATGGACGGTATCGTTGCCGGTGTCGGCGCAGTCCTAGGCTTCGTTCCCCAGATGCTGGTTCTGTTCTTCCTGCTGTCCATCCTGGAGGATGTGGGCTATATGTCCCGTGTCGCCTTCATCATGGACCGTATCTTCCGCCGTTTCGGCCTGTCTGGCAAGAGCTTCATCCCCGTGCTGGTGGGTACCGGCTGCGGCGTGCCCGGTGTTATGGCTTCCCGTACCATCGAGAACGAGCGTGACCGCCGTATGACCATCATGACCACCTGCTTCATCCCCTGCGGCGCTAAGATGCCCATCATCGGCCTGATCGCAGGTGCAATGTTCGGTGGTTCCTCTGTGGTGGCTGTTTCCGCTTACTTCATCGGCATGGCTGCCATCATTTGCTCCGGTGTTATTCTGAAGAAGACCAAGCTCTTCGCTGGCGACCCCGCTCCCTTTGTTATGGAGCTGCCCGCCTACCATGTGCCTGCATGGGGCAACGTTTTCCGTGCCACCTGGGAGCGCGGCTGGTCCTTCATCAAGCGCGCCGGTTCCGTCATTCTGGCAGCTACCGTTGTGCTGTGGTTCCTGCAGGGCTTCGGTTTCGAGAATGGTGCCTTCGGCATGGTCGAGGATCAGGACAACTCCGTCCTGGCCGCTATCGCTACCAAGATCGCCTGGATCTTCGCTCCTCTGGGCTTCGGCAACTGGCGTGCAACCGTTGCTTCCGTCTCTGGTCTGATCGCAAAGGAGAACGTGTTGGCACCTTCGGTGTTCTGTATCACTTCGGCGGCGAGCTGTCTGAGAACGGTGATGAGATCTGGGCAGCAGTTGCGCAGGATTACACCGCTCTGTCCGCTTACGCCTTTATGATCTTCAACCTGCTGTGCGCTCCCTGCTTCGCTGCTATGGGCGCGATTAAGCGTGAGATGAACAACGGCAAGTGGACTGCCATCGCCATCGGTTATATGTGCGCTCTGGCTTACTGCGCGGCTCTGGTCGTGTACCAGATCGGTGGTCTGATCACCGGTGAGGTTGGCTTCAACTTCTTCACCATCGTGGCAATCGTGATTTTGCCGCGATTCCTGTACCTGATGTTCCGCCCCAATAAGTATGTTGGCGACAACGAGGTCAAGATCGACGTTCCAAGATCAAGTAAGATCATCTGTCCGGTTTGAAAGGGTGTGTTCTGTATGATGGAATTCCTGGCCACGAACTTTAATCTGCCTACCATCATTGTAGGTGTTATCGTGTTTGGCGGTGTGGGCTGGGCCACATGGCACTCCCACAAGCATGGCGGCTGTGGGGGCTGCGGCGAAGGCGGCTGCAATGGCAATTGCGGCGGCTGCAGCGGCTGCCACTGATCAGTAAAAACCGCTGGGCGCGGGTCGAACATCCAATCGGCCCGCGCCCTTTTTTAGAATGAAAAAGTTAGCTTTGGATAACACTGGAAGCGGCTTACATTATTATAAAAGAGAGTGATACTATGGAACTGACAGCAGCCCATCTGCGGTATCTCCTGGCCATCTATGAGGTCTCCCAGACGCATCTGGATATCTGCTCCCGCAGCATTGCCGAAAAGCTGAACGTGACCAAGCCAAGCGTGGTGCGCATTATGAACCTGCTGATGGATCGGGGAATGATCGTGAAGGAACACTATGGCAAGATCTATCTGACCGATCGGGGCATCTTTGTGGCAAAGGCGTCAGGGCTCAACTGGAAACGGTGCTGACGCATTTTCCGCCTGTGCGCATCGACATGACCGAGGAGGAACGCTATAATGCCGCTTTGGCCCTGACTTCGGCCCTGCCCGAACGGGCTTTTACCGGCGAATATGACCGCCTGTTCGGCCCGGATGAATCTGAAAAGGAGAACGCTTCGTGATCAACAAGAAACTGCTTTCCTTCGATCGGAAGGCCCTGCACTATGTGGGGCTGAACGTGCTGTTCCAGTGGCTGGGGATGCTGTGCAATGTGGTGCTGGTGATGACGGTATCCCGTCTCATCGGCGGCGTGTTTGCGGGCAGCCTGACCGGCAATGCCTCTGGCAGGGGATGCTGCTCTGCCTGCTGACTGTGCCGGTGCGCTATGGCCTTACCCTCTGCGCCTCCGATATGAGCGACCGGGCTTCCAAGGATGTCAAGCGCACCCTGCGCAGCAGCATCTATGCAAAGCTCACACGGCTGGGGCCGGTTACAGCGAGACGGTGGCCACCAGTGAAGCCGTGATGCTGGCCAGCGAGGGTGTAGAGCAGATCGACACCTACTTGCAAAGTATCTGCCCCAGCTGTTTTACAGCCTGCTGGCCCCGGTGACCCTGTTTGTGCTGCTGGTGGCGTGCACGCGCGCTCGGCCATCCTTCTGCTGTGCTGTGTGCCGCTCATCCCCATGTCCATTGTGGCGGTGCAGAAGTTCGCCAAGAAGCTGCTGGCGAACTACTGGGGCGAGTACACCACCCTGGGCGACAGCTTTCTGGAGAATATCCAGGGCCTGACCACCCTGAAGATCTATCAGCAGACGGCTGGAAGCACGAGGAGATGAATGCCCAGGCCGAGCGGTTCCGCAAGATCACGATGAAGGTGCTGACCATGCAGCTGAACAGCGTGACCCTGATGGACCTGATGCCTACGGCGGTGCGGGTCTGGCATCATCAGCGCGGCATCGGCCTTTGCCAAAGGCCAGCTCAGCCTGACCAGCGCCCTGACCATCCTCCTGCTGGCGGCGGATTTCTTCCTGCCCCTGCGCCTGCTGGGCAGCTACTTCCACATTGCCATGAATGGCGCGGCTTCGGCTGAGAAGATCTTCAGGCTGCTCTCTGCCCAGGAGCCTGAAGATGGCGAAAAGACCGCGACCCGGCCGACAGCACCCTTGCGCTGGAGCATGTCACTTTTGGTTACGAGAAGGAGCGCACCATCCTGCACGATGTGTCCCTGACCATCCCGCAGGGCAGCTTTGTCTCGCTGGTGGGAGAATCCGGCTGCGGCAAGAGCACCATAACGGCCATCCTGTCCGGTGCCCGCACCGTGACCGAGGGAAAGGTTACGCTGGGAGGCATCCCGGTCAGCGAATGGAAGCAGGCCCGACCGCCTGCGCCTGCTGACACTGGTGCCCCACAATGCGGCCATCTTCAAGGGCACGGTGGAAGCAAACCTCCGGATGGCCCGGCCCGATGCAGCCGAAGCCGAGCTCTGGGCGGCCCTGGAGCAGGTGAACCTTGCAGACTTCTGCCGCAGCCAGAGCGGCCTTGCAACGGCGCTCCACGAGGGCGGCTCCAACCTGTCCGGCGGGCAGCGCCAGCGCCTTGCTATGGCCCGTGCCTGCTGCATGATTCGCCCATCTATGTGTTCGACGAGGCGACCTCCAATGTGGATGCCGAGAGCGAGAACGATATAATGAAAGCCATCCACAGCCTGGCGGGAAAGAAAACAGTGATCCTGATCTCCCACCGTCTGGCCAATGTGGTGGACAGCGACTGCATCTATGTGCTGGAGGCAGGCCGCATTGCCGAGCAGGGAACGCACAACGACCTGCTGGCGGCACAGGGGGTGTACAGCCGCCTGTACAACGCCCAGAAACAGCTGGAAGACTTTGGGGAGGTGAGCGCATGAACAACACAAAACACCGCAGTCCGTTTGCCATTGCCGCACGGCTGATCGTGCTGGTCCGGCCCATGCTGCCCATCATGCTGGCAGCCATTGTCATGGGTGTCATCGGCCACTTCTGCGCCACCTTTATCACGATCTTCGGCGGCTTTGCCCTGCTCACGGCGGCAGCCTGCCCAGCCCGCTGGCGGGCGTGGGCACGGCCTTTGTCTGCATCCTTGTCTTTGCCCTGCTGCGCGGCGTGCTGCGCTACGCAGAGCAGGCCTCCAACCACTATATCGCCTTCAAGCTGCTGGCCCTCATCCGGGATAAGGTGTTCGGCGCACTTCCGCCGCCTGACCCCCGCCAAGCTGGAGGGCCGTGACCGGGGTGACCTGATCTCCCTGATCACCGCCGACATCGAGCAGCTGGAGGTGTTCTATGCCCACACCATTTCGCCGGTCTGCATCGCGATCCTCTGTGTGACCGGCATGACCTGCTTTACGGCCAGGTATCATATTCTGCCCGCACTGGTGCTGCTGGCAGGCTATCTGCTGGTGGCATTGCTCTGCCGGTGTGGTCTGCCAGACGGGGCGACAAAGCTGCCCGTGAGTACCGGCAGGCCCTGGCCGACACCAACAGCTATCTGCTGGAAAGCCTGCGCGGTCTGCGGGATATCCTGCAGTACCAGAACACCGCCGCGCGTGCCGAGGGCATCACGGCCCACAGCGAGACGCTGGGGGGAGAAGCAGAAGGCCATGAAGTACCGCGAGGGCGTGACCGTGGGTGCCGCCAACACCCTCATCGTGCTGACGGCGCTGGCTGTGCTGGGGGTGAGCATCCGGCTGTATCAGAATGGCCAGCTGGGCGCGGAGGGGGTGCTGGTCTGCACCCTGTCGGCCCTGAGCTCCTTTGGCCCGGTGGTGGCGCTGGCCAACCTCGGTGCCAGCTGACCCAGGTGTTCGCCAGTGCCGACCGTGTCCTTGACCTGCTGGACGAGGACCCCGTGACTGCGATGTGATCGACGGCGCGGATACCATCTTTACCGGTGCACAGGCTGAGCATGTCAGTTTTGCCTACGCCAAGGAAGAGGTGCTCCACGACCTGAGCCTGACCATCCCGGAAAAGAAGATCGTGGGCATCACGGGCCGCTCCGGCAGCGGCAAATCCACCTTCCTGCGGCTGCTCATGCGCTTCTGGGATGTGAGCAGCGGCACCATCCGGTTTGGTGAACGAGACATCCGCACCGTGAACACTGCCGCCCTGCGCGCCCAGGAAAGTCTTGTGACCCAGGAAACGGAGCTGTTTGACGATACCATAGAAAACAACATCCGGATCGCCCGTCGCGATGCCACCCGTGCCGAGGTGGAGGCTGCCTGCAGAAAGGCCGCGCTGGATGGCTTTATCAACAGCCTGCCCAAGGGATATGATACCCCTGTGGCGAGCTGGGCGGTGCACTCTCCGGCGGTGAGCGCCAGCGCATCGGTGTGCCCGTGCTTCCTGCACGATGCACCCTTTCTCCTGCTGGACGAGCCTACCTCCAATCTGGACAGCCTGAACGAAGGATCATCCTCAAGGCCGTGCGGATGAGTGCAGGGAGAAGACTGTCCTGCTGGTCTCCCATCGCAGATCCACCATGGCCGTGGCCGACCTGAGTTTCTCGGTAGAGAGCGGACGGCTGAGCTGAGAAAACCGGATATCATGCAAAAAAGACGCGCTCTGTGATGAGCGCGTCTTTTGTGTGCAGGGAGAAATTTACTGCTTGCGTGCAAACACGATGCCGATGGTACCGGGGCCGGAATAGCCGCCGATGGTGGTGCCGATGTCGGTCTCGTAAACATTCTCAAAATTGCCGTACTGCCGCAGTCCGGCCTTGATGGCCTCCATGCAGCCGGCTTCGCCTGGGTGGAAGAGATGAACACCATGCTGCGGTCGATGTCCTCCCGGTTCGCCAGCTGGTCGGTGATGTACTTGCCCACGCAGATGGGCAGGCTGCCCCGGTACTTCCGCACGACTTTCAGTTCACCATCGATGACGGCCAGGCTGGGCTTGATGCCCAGAATGTTGGCCCCGAAGGCCAGCACGCCGGAGCAGCGGCCGCTTTTGGCCATGTAGTCCAGCTGGTTGAGCACAAAGCTCAACTCGACCCGCTTGGCAAGGCCCTGTAAGCGCATGGAAATGTTCTTGGGCGGCAGGCCGTCAGCGGCCCACTTGGCTGCCTGCAGGACGAGATAGCCCTGCCCAGTGCAGATATTCTCGCTGTCCACAACATAGACGTTGCCGAACTCCTGCGCCGCCAGCCGGGCGTCTGGAAGCAGGAGGAGAATTTGGAGCCGACATTGATGTGGATGACGGCATCGTAGTCTCTGGCAAAGGGGGCGAGGAAGTCGGTGTACTCCACCAGATTGGGGGCGGCGGATTTGGGCATTTTGCCGCCGTTCTGGGCATGGGCGAATACATCGGCAGGGTGGATGGTAACGCCGTCCAGATAGCTTTCCTCCCCCATGAGGATGTGCATGGGGATCAGGCTGATGTTCCACTGCCGGAGCAGCGCTTCGGACAGATCGCAGGTGCTGTCCGCAGTGATCTTGATGTTCAAAATGAGATTCCTCTTTTCCAGCCGCGCGTCCGGCGGCAGCGTGATAGTTCGAAATTGCAACTATCATACCACAAATACTTCAAAATTGTTAGCTATCAAGCCGATAAAAATGTAAATCTTTTATGAAGTGTGCAAAAGGGGCGAAAATCCATGGGCTATCTGTACAGTTGTAACAAAAATGTGCCGGAGTTTCTGGTTCTTTCCGAAAATTCGCTCGGAACTGTTTATTTTGTCGGCCAAAAATTATATAATAAGTAGTACCCAAGAATTAAGATGGATTCGGTCTGCCCTGCGGCCGTTTGTTTATTGGAGGTTTGCCTGCTTATGTTCGTTACTGATTATACCATGCATCTGCTGGATCATGTAAAAAGATCCATTTCATCGGCTGCGGCGGCAAGCGGCAATGTATCCGCTGATCCCAGAATCCTCTCTGCCAAGGGATATGATATCTCCGGCAGCGATGTGCTGGACGGCAGCATCATCCGCTCGGAGCGGGAGATGGGCGTGAAGGTCAGCTGGGTCATGCTGCGGACAACGTGATCGGCGCTGATCTGGTGGTCTACTCTGCCGCCATTGCCAAGGACAACGTGGAGCTGAACGCCGCCGCTTCCTATGGCATCCCCACTGTGGAGCGCAGCGTTCTGCTGGGTTATGTGAGCCGCCTGTACAAGGACAGCATCTGCGTTTCCGGCACCCACGCAAGACCACCACAACTTCCATGATCACCACCGCACTGAGCTGGCAGGCCTGATCCCTCTGCAG
>ENA-OQCS01000707-OQCS01000707.1-human-gut-metagenome-genome-assembly--contig:-NODE-707-length-18564-cov-2.124424_pt1 | contig 18564 bp, 26 predicted proteins | sample MGYA00242757_ERZ504575 | MGnify/ENA primary metagenome ERZ504575 (study PRJEB26092, sample SAMD00036297) | human gut metagenome | host: Homo sapiens | study: EMG produced TPA metagenomics assembly of... | reverse complement strand
GGCGCAAGCAACCTCTCCGGAGGCCAGAAGCAGCGTCTCTGCATCGCGCGTGCGCTGATCGGAAAGGCAAAAATCCTGATCTTCGATGATTCGACAAGTGCGGTCGACACGGCAACGGAGAAAAAGATCCGCGAGGCACTGGCGGCGCGGAAGAATGTCACAAAAATTATCATTGCGCAGAGAGTAACATCCGTCATGAATACGGATCAGATCATCATTCTTGATGACGGAAAAGTACACCGGATCGGCACGCACGCTGAACTGCTGGCGGATGACCCGATTTATCAGGAAATTACGCCTCACAGATGAAGGGAGGAGACGAAAATGGCAGCGAGAGCTTATAGCGGAAAGAAACCAAAGAACCTGAAACACACGCTGCGCGTCTTCCTGTCTTATCTGGGACGGCACAAAAAATGCTCGCAGTCGTAGCGGTACTGGTAACAATCAGCGCGGGAGCCAACCTCCTTGGAACGTATATGATCCGCCCGGTAGTCAACGGACTGGCGGACGGAGATGTGCACACACTGCTGCGCGGCGTGCTGATTACGGCACTCATTTTCGGGTGCGGCGCACTCGCAGCATACGGCTACACGCAGACCATGGTAAAAGCAGCACAGCAGGTTGTCTTTGATATCCGCCGCGATCTGTTCGAACACGTCCAGACACTGCCGCTGCAGTTCTTCGACAGCAGACGCCACGGCGATATCATGAGTCTTTTCACGAACGATATCGACACGATGGCAGATGCTCTGAACAACAGTTTTGCGATGGTTATCCAGAGCTTCATCCAGATTGTGGGAACACTGACCTTGCTGTATATCCTGAACTGGCGGCTCTCACTGATTGTAACGGTGTGCTACGGTATCATGTTCTGGTATATCAAGTTCAGCGGAAAGCGCAGCAAGGGTTATTATACGAAGCAGCAGAACAGCCTCGGAGAACTGAACGGCTATATTGAGGAGCTGATCACCGGACAGAAAGTCGTCAAGGTGTTCCACCACGAAGAAGAGAGCTTTACGGAATTCTGCAAAAAGAATGAGGAGCTCCGGAAAGCGGGAACCGGCGCGCAGGGGTATGCGGCGACGATGGTTCCTGTCGTTGTCAGCATTTCGTATGTCAATTATGCGATTGTGGCAGTGCTCGGCGGCCTTCTCGCCCTGCACGGAAAAGCCGATATCGGAAGCCTGGCAAGCTACCTTGTCTTTGTCCGCCAGGCGCGCTTCCGATCAACCAGTTCACCCAGCAGAGCAACTTCCTTCTCTCAGCGCTCGCCGGTGCGGAGCGTGTCTTCGACGTGATGAGCCTGGAGCCGGAAATCGATGAGGGAAAAGTGGAACTGGTCAACGTAAAAGAAGAGAACGGCGCACTTGCCGTCTGCGAAGAGACAACAGGCCGCTGGGCATGGAAGCGCCCGGACGGAACGATGACGGAATTAAAGGGCGATGTGCGTTTTGAAAACGTGGATTTCGGCTACACGGCAGACCGTCTGATCTTAAAGAACATCAGCCTGTATGCCAAACCAGGCCAGAAAATTGCTTTTGTCGGTTCCACAGGAGCCGGAAAAAACGACGATCACGAACCTGATCAACCGTTTCTACGACGTCCAGGGCGGCGCGGTTGTCTACGACGGCATTGACGTAAAAGATATCGAAAAAGACGCTCTGCGCCACTCCCTCGGTATCGTTCTGCAGGATACCCATCTGTTCACGGGAACCGTAGCAGAAAACATCCGTTTTGGAAAACTCGATGCCACGCAGGAAGAAATTGAACATGCGGCCAAAATTGCGAATGCGGATTCCTTCATCCGCCGTCTGCCGAACGGCTACGACACGATGCTGACCTCCGACGGAGCCAACCTCTCCCAGGGCCAGCGCCAGCTTCTCGCGATTGCCCGTGCCGCCGTTGCCGATCCGCCGGTGCTGATTCTTGACGAGGCAACATCTTCCGTTGACACCAGAACCGAGGCGCTGATCGAAAAAGGAATGGACCAGCTCATGGAGGGCAGAACCGTATTTGTCATCGCCCACCGCTTAAGCACCGTGCGAAACGCCAATGCGATCATGGTGCTGGAGCAGGGAAATATCGTAGAGCGCGGCGACCACGACGCACTTCTGGCACAGAAAGGAAAATATTATCAGCTCTATCATGGAATGTTTGAGCTGAGTTAAAAAGAAAGGAGTAAAGAGTATGAGAAAATATAACCGTATTTTTCTGATCGTCCTGGATTCTCTCGGAATCGGGGCGATGGCGGATTCGGAGAAGTTTGGGGATGTCGGTGTCAATACCTTCGGCCACATCTGGGAGAGTCAGGGAGGCCTTGAAATCCCGAACTGCGCCGCCTCGGCATGGGAAATCTCTGCGGTGTGACAGAGGATGAGGCAAAGGGTTACGCCAGAAGACTGAACGAGGCGAGCAACGGAAAAGACACCATGACCGGCCACTGGGAGATGATGGGAATTTACACGACAAAGCCGTTCGTTACGTTCACCGACCACGGATTTCCGAAAGAACTGATCGACGAGCTGGAAAAACGAACCGGCAGAAAGATCATCGGCAATAAGGCGGCGAGCGGAACGGAGATCCTCGATGAGCTGGCAGAGCGCGAGATCGAAAACGGAGAACTGATTGTCTATACCTCGGCGGATTCCGTACTGCAGATCTGCGGCAACGAGGAGACGATGGGACTGGAGACGCTGTATCATTACTGCGAGATTGCCCGTGAGCTGACCATGAAAGACGAGTGGAAAGTCGGCCGTGTCATTGCAAGACCGTACGTCGGAAAGAAAAAAGGAGAGTTCGTCCGCACCGCAAACCGTCACGACTACGCTGTCAAACCGACGGGAAAAACCGTGCTCAACGCGATGCAGGAGGCAGGATATGATGTCATCAGTATCGGAAAAATCAACGATATTTTCTGCGGCGAGGGCATCACGGAGAGTCTGAAATCCAAGAGCAGCGTCCACGGCATGGAGCAGACGATTGAGACGGCAGGAAAAGATTTTACCGGACTGTGCTTTGTCAACCTCGTCGATTTCGATGCACTCTGGGGCCACAGAAGAAACCCGGAAGGCTACGGAAAAGAGATTGAAAAATTCGATGTGAACCTTGGAAAGCTGCTGGAGCAGTTAAAAGACGACGATCTGCTCCTGATCACGGCAGACCACGGCAACGACCCGACTTATACCGGAACGGACCACACCAGAGAACAGGTGCCGCTCCTTGCGTACTCACCGTCTATGAAGGAGAGCGGCCTCAGGAGACGAAGGACACCTTCGCTGTGATCGGCGCATCCGTTGCAGAGAACTTCGGCGTAAAAATGCCGGAGGGAACGATCGGAACATCGATCCTGGAATCGTGGAAATAAGGAAGCGATGGCGTTTTCAGCTGAGGCGGTAAGAACCTTTCGAAGTTTCACAAGCTGTCCTTCTTCGAGCAGCTTCTTTAAAACCCGCTGGAGCTGGCGGCGGCTGCAGTGGAGCTGCATGGCCATCTTTCCACGCCGGAAAACGTCTGATCCGGACAGCGCTCTGAGAGATAAGAGAGGAAGGATTCCTCGAGCGTGGAAAATTCGACTGGGAGCTGGAATAAAGCATCAGCTTTTCGGTGACAGAGTTTAAAAGATATCGTAAAAAGCGGTTGTCGTTCAGCAGAAGCTCTTTCGTGGAAGCGAGCGGCAGAACAATACAAAGCGCGGTGGTGCGTGCCTCGATCTGGTGCGTATCATCGCGTTTTCCGCAGAATTCCATATCGCCGATGCAGGTAAAGCCGTCGAGATAGCCGATCGGGTAGCTCGTGCCGTCGGCGCGGTTGGCGCTGATCTCGATGGAACCGTCCACGAGGAACGAGGAGGTATTCCTCCGGATTCAGCGTGTCGAGCGTTCGCCCTTTTCAAACTGATACAGAGAAAATGCGAGATCCGGGGTATCGAAAAGAGATGGGATCTCATGTTTCTGAAGATAAAAGTCCAGCAGAGCCGGATCAAAAATTCGTTTCATAGGAAAATCCTTTCACAGAAAATTTTTTGGAAAAACTTTTTCTTTATTGTGACATATGACACAAGAAAAAGCAAGAAGTCTGCTAAGATAAACCAGAATGAAAAATGTTACAGTTTGCTGGGTACCAGTGAACTGTAACCGAAAAGAGGAAAGGGGAGTTTTCAAAATGGAAAACGAATTATTTGAGAAAACAAAAGTGTCCAAAGCATATATGACGCTCGCACTTCCGGTCGTGCTCGGCATGGTCGTGTCGCTGATCTATAATATGGTAGATACTTTTTTCATCGCGCGGACCGGAAACACGGCACTGATTGCCGGCGTATCGCTCGGCACACCGATTTTCACGCTGATGATTGCACTCGGTGACATCTTCGGCGTCGGCGGCAGTTCCGTCATTTCGCGCCTCTTCGGTAAAAAAGAGTACGAGGACGGAAGACGGATCAGCGTATTCTGCTTTTACGCAGCGATTGCTGTCGGCATTGCGGTCAGCATCATCCTGCTTGCCGCCAAACAGCCGATCCTTGGCCTGCTTGGCTGTGATGAGACGACGTGGCAGTATGCGGGGGACTATTACCAGTGGATTGCACTCGGCGCACCGTTTATCATCCTGCAGCTGACGCCGAACAATCTTCTTCGGACCGAGGGCTTCGCAAAAGCCTCGATGATCGGAACAATGCTGGGAGCCGTTGTCAACATCATTCTTGACCCGATCTTTATTTACACGCTCGGCATGGGAGCAGCCGGAGCAGCGATTGCAACGGTGATCGGCAACATCTGCGGTGATATTTTCTATGTTATCTTTATGATAAAGAAATGCCGCTATCTCTCCGTCGATTTCCGAAAACTGAAAATGACCGGAGCAGAGGTGCTCGCCGTTCTTGCCATCGGCATTCCGGCATCCGTCACAAACTTCATGCAGAGCATCGGCGTGACGCTGACGAACCGATTTTTGCAGCCGTATGGAACGGACAAGTTGCAGCGATGGGAATTGCTTTGAAAATTATTATGATTTCTGTTCTTGTGATGGTGAGTTTCGCTTTTGGCGGACAGCCGCTGGTCGGATACAATTATGGAGCGAAAAATAAAAAAACGTCTCAGTGAGAGATCCGCTTTGCCTTCCTCCTGGAAGTGCTGACCGGTGCCGGAATGGCGGTTGTGCTCGGTGCGGCGGCTCCGCTTCTCGTGGGACTGTTCTTAAAAGAGGCGGATGTCATTGCAGTGGCCCAGCAGATCCTTCGCGTCCAGCTCATTGGTATGCCGTTTGTTGGTATCGTACTCGCATCGACCTGTATTTTCCAGGCGATCGGAAACGGGGCAGGAGCAATGATTCTTTCAGCAGGACGTCAGGGCGTGATTTTTGCCATTGTAATTTTCTGCGCTTCAAAACTTGCCGGTTTTTCCGGTGTTATTGCCTCCCAGCCGGTTTCTGATTTTCTGACCGCATCGGTGGCTGTGATGATTCTGCTTCAGTGGAAAAAGAAAGAATTTGCAAAATAAGAAAGAACAGCAAAGCGGCTGCGGCACAGCGTTCCGGAACGGGAACCTGCCGCAGCCGCTTTTGGCGTGCGCAAAAAAACAGAATTCCTGCACAGGCGGCCGCCATGTCAAAAACACGTAAAAGTGATGAAAAAACGTCTCTTAATTCGGCAGTATTACGGGATTGCATTCTGAGAAAACAAGATATAAAATGGCATGAGATTCGACAAAAAGGGGAAGCAAAAACATACGACAATAGGGAGGACATCACATGGCAACAAAGAAAAGTGCAGTAAAAGATCTGACAAACGGCAGCCCGGTAAAACTGATTCTGGGGTTTGCACTGCCGCTGCTGCTCGGCATGCTGTTCCAGCAGTTTTACAGCATGGTCGATACGATTATTGTAGGAAAATTCTTAGGCGCGAAAGCGCTCGCGGCTGTTGGAAGCACAGGTTCGATCAACTTTATGATCGTGGGATTCTGTATGGGAGTCTGCAGCGGATTTGCAATTCCGGTTGCGCAGATGTTCGGGGCAGGAGACCGGAAAGCGCTGTGCCGGTATGTAGGAAATGGAGCCGTCCTGGCCGGTATTCTTTCCGTGGTGATGACCGTTCTTGTCTGCATCTGGTGCCGCGACATTCTGATTCTGATGAAAACCCCGTCCGATATTCTGGACGTGCATACGCTTACATCTTTGTTATTTTCCTCGGAATTCCGCTTATGGTGCTCTATAACCAGACATCAGCAATCATGCGGAGCCTCGGCGACAGCCGCTCCCCACTGATTTTCCTCGGTATCTCTTCAATACTGAATATCGTGCTAGATCTTGCGCTGGTCCGCCCGATGGGAGTAGCGGGAACCGCGTGGGCGACGATTATCGCGCAGGGAGTCTCTGGATTCCTGTGTCTCTTTTATATGAAGAAAAAATTCACTATCCTTGCTTTTACGAGAGAGGACTGGAAGCTGCACAAGCATTATGTGCTTAATCTGTGCAATATGGGAATCCCGATGGGACTGCAGTATTCAATCACCGCGATCGGAAGTGTTATTTTGCAGACCGCTGTCAACGGCCTTGGTTCCACGGCGGTTGCATCTGTTACGGCTGCCGGTAAAATTTCCATGTTCTGCTGCTGCCCGTTCGACGCGCTCGGCTCCACTATGGCGACGTATGCCGGACAGAACGTCGGTGCGAAGAAGATGGATCGTGTCAACACCGGTATTTTGACAAGTTCCATTATTGGAAGCGTGTATTCCGTGGTCATTTTAGGAGTCATGTTTCTGTGGTCCCGCCAGATTTCGCTTCTCTTTGTAGATGCATCTGAGACGGTCATCCTCGACCAGGCGCGTCAGATGCTGCTGATCAACATGGTATTTTACATTCCGCTGACCCTTGTCAATGTCGTACGCTTTACCGTGCAGGGCATGGGCTTCAGCAAATTTGCAATCCTTGCCGGCGTCTGCGAGATGATCGGCCGTTCGGTGGTAGCCTTTTTCCTGGTTCCGTATTTTGGTTACACCGCAGTCTGCTTCGCAAGCCCGGTGGCATGGATTCTCGCCGATCTGTTTCTCGTTCCGGCGTACCTGTACTGCGCAAAAACGCTTCGTTCTCTTTTTGAGAAAAATGCGCAGATGATGTAAGCCGTGCCGCAAGATGGACAAGCTGTTTCAATTCTGGTATAATGGAGCCTGGATTTTAGGAAAGCTGAAAAAGAATCCCATAGAAGAGAGGAAGATATCCTATGAAACAGTCGGTATTAGAATATAAGAAACTTCTGGAGCAGGAAGGCCTTCTGGTGGAATTTGCAGAGCCGGAAGGAAAAGAAGGAGAGGACAGACCCGTTACCCTCGTAACGTATTTTTCGGGCGGAGCGGATCAGGGAACGCTGTTTCTCTGCAAAGGAGCTGCATTCAAAGAGGCATACTTAAAAGACGCCGTAAACCGCGGTGCTGTTGCCTATGTAAGTGAAAAAAATACGAAGCGGGAAAAGAAATTCCGGCGCTCATCGTCAACGATGCCAGAAAAGCACAGTTTGTGCTGGGTGAGGCGTTTTACGATTATCCGGCAAAGTCGCTGCATGTCACGGCGCTGACCGGAACAAAAGGAAAGACAACGACAGCCTACTACCTGCAGTCGATGCTCGATGCCTGCCTGAAAAAACAGGGCGGAAACGGATGTGCACTGTTAAGTTCGATTGAATATTACGACGGAAAGACGAGAGAAGCATCAACGCTCACCACGCCGGAATCCCTGGAGCTGTGCCGTCATATGCGCAATGCCGTAGATGCAGGCCTTTCCCATATGGTGATGGAAGTATCCTCAGGCGCTCAAATACGAGAGAGTCGGAAACACGCATTTTGATACCGCCATTTTCCTGAACATCTCCAAGGACCACATCAGCCGACGGAGCACAAGGATTTTGATGATTATTTCCAGTCGAAATTAAAGATCTTCGACCGCTGCACCTGCGCCTGCGTGAACCTGGACAGCGACCATATCGGGGAAATCCTGAAGCTGCGGCAAAATGTGAGCGCGTCGTTACGTTTGGATCGAAAGAAAATGCTGTAATCCGCGTGAGTGATATCAAGCCGGGCAGAGGAAAATTCTATTTCCATGTGGCAGGACCGGATTTCTCGGAAGATTTTACCCTGCCGGTGCACGGAGCCTTCAATGTGGAGAATGCCGTAGCTGCCATTGCGGCTGCCTGGTCGATGGGAATCCCGGTTTCGCTGATCAAGGAAAGCCTCCTTGGCGTCACCGTTCCGGGAAGGATGGAGACGTATGAGAGCAGCGCGGGCGAGGTCACGGCGATCGTGGATTTCGCGCACAATGGCCTGAGTTTTGAAAAATGTTTGATACCGTAGCACTCGAATACCCGGGGAGCCGCGTAAGCGTTGTGTTCGGAACCCCGGGCGGAAAAGCATTCAACCGCAGAAAAGATATGGGTGAGATTTCCGGAAAACGGGCGGACCGGATTTTCCTCGTACCGGATGATCCGGGAAACGAAGATCCGCAGGCGATCTGTGAGGAGATCGGCGGGTACATAGCAAAGGAAGGTGCATCCTTCCAGATCCGCATGGACCGCGGAGCAGCAATCCGGGAGGCGATTCTTGGCGCGTACCGGGAGAGGTTGTTCTGATCCTTGGAAAAGGCGCGGACGTGACGATGCACGTCGGAAACGGAAATGTGCCGTACCGGTCAGATGCCGTCTATGCAAAAGAGGCGCTTGCCGAATATGGAAATGCATTTGCCGAAGCGGCAACGGCTCGTGAAACAGAAGAATAGAAGCAAAAACAGAAAAAACAGAGCAAAAAGACACGGAACAGAAAAATCCGTGTCTTTTTTGCGTCTGGCGGCAGCAGAAATGAAAATCAGACAGGAAATTTGGCGGATACATCCTACAAAATGTAGAAAAGAAGGACAGAAACTAGCCCGTATGACGAAAAGTTGTTAAAAATATAACGAACGAAAGTTAGACGTGTGAAACTAAACACAGAAAGCAAAAACCCGGGAACCATGCGGAAAAAGACGAATTCTGCGGGATGAAGGACAAAGCTGTAAGTTTTTGGAAAGAATTCTTGTGAAAAAGAACAAAAAATGGTATAATTGTATTGAAATATATCCAGAACACCCCTTCTGGAAGCGTACGGGCTCAGTGAGAAAAAAGATTTCACGAAAATGCTCGAAAAAACACTTGTTAAATTCTTGTCATAGTGCTATGATAAGGAAAGTGAAAAATTTATCAATCACAAAAACCAACTAGGGGTATTTTAGAAAGGAGTATTTATGAGCAGCAAGATTACCATCATTGGAGCTGGAAGCGTTGGATCTACGATCGCCTATACACTGTCGAACGAAGACATCGCGTCTGAGATTGTTCTCATCGATATTAACAAGAAAAAAGTAGAGGGAGAGGTTATGGATATCGCGCAGGTACCTGCTTCCGCGATCCGGTCTCCATCATCGCAGGTGAGTATGAGGATGCCAAGGACTCTGATATCGTAATTATTACTTCCGGTATTGCAAGAAAGCCTGGCCAGACCCGTATTGAGCTGACCCAGACCAACGTAAACATCTTAAAATCCATCACACCGGAAATCGTAAAAGCGGCTCCGAATGCCATCTACATCATTGTAAGCAACCCGGTTGATATCATGACCTACGTGTTTACAAAGATCTCCGGACTTCCGGAAAACCAGATCCTTGGTTCTGGTACCATGCTGGATTCCGCGAGACTTCGCTGCGGACTGTCTGAACACCTCAACATTGCCCAGAAAAACATCCACGCTTACGTATTCGGTGAGCACGGCGATACTTCCTTCATTCCGTGGAGCGGCGCTTACGTTTCCGGTGTCAGTCTGGACGAGTACTACGAGACCGTAGAAAAAATGGGCAGGAACGTAACCAAGATCGACAAAGATGCTATGCTGGAGTACGTAAGAACTTCCGGCGGACAGGTTATTGCAAACAAAGGAGCTACTTTCTATGCAGTATCTGTTGCAGTATGCAAACTGGTAGCAACCATTCTTTCTTCTTCCGATTCTGTAGCAACCGTATCTTCCATGATGCACGGTGAGTACGGCATCGAGGATGTAGCTTAAGCACACTGACCCTCGTTGGACCGAAAGGCGTACAGGGCAAGATTCCGATGCGTATGACAAAAGAGGAAGTAGAAAAACTCAAAGCAAGTGCCGACGCATTAAAAGCAGTTATCGCACAGATCGAGCACTAAGAGCGGGCAATAAGCTCAAAACATAAAATTTATGGCAGTGGCAGAAAGTGCGAAAGAGCGGTATCTCCCACTGCCTTAACGTGCGCCTGAAGAAATTTTCCGCCGGGTGTACATAAAAAGAGTACCGGAAACTTTTCCGGTGCCGGACAGAAGATACCGCAGGAAAATGGAAACCAACAGGAGCAAGTAAGAAAGGAGCAATTCCATGACCTACAGTTATTTTCCGGGCTGTACGCTGAAGAACAAAGCAAAAGATCTGGATCATTATGCCAGAGAGTGCGCAAAAGTTCTGGGATTTGAACTGGAAGAAATTGAAAACTGGCAGTGCTGCGGAGCTGTGTATCCACAGGCATCCGATGAAATCGCCACAAAACTTTCTTCGGTTCGCGCCTTAGCAGACGCCAAAGAAAAAGGACAGGATCTGATCACAGTCTGTTCCGCCTGTCATCACGTGATCAAACGCGTAAACGATGATATGGCGAATGTAGAAGACATTCAGACAAAAGTAAACAACTACATGGCTCTTTCCGAGCCATATCTTGGCGAAACGAAAGTACTTCATTATCTGGAAGTGCTGCGTGACGTCGTTGGATTTGACAAGATCAAAGAGAAAGTGGTAAACCCATTAAAAGGAAGAAAAATCGGCGCATATTACGGCTGTATGCTGCTTCGTCCGAGCACCACAATGCAGTTTGACGATCCGGAAAATCCGACAATCATTGAAGACTTTATCAAGGCCCTTGGCGCAACACCGGTCGTATATCCGATGAGAAATGAGTGCTGCGGCGGCTACATATCCCTCAAAGAAAAGAAAATGGCATCCAACATGGTAGACCAGAATCATGCATCCGCATCCTACAAAGGAGCAGAAGAACTGATCACTGCATGTCCGCTTTGCATGTACAACCTGCGCAATAACGGAACAAAAGAAGGTCTTCCGGTTACCTACTTTACCGAGCTTCTTGCAGAAGCACTCGGCATCAAAGAGGAGGTGCAGGCATGAAAATTGCAACATCCGATGAAATCCGTGCCATCGCCGGTGTGGATACCAGAAAATGTATGAAATGCGGTAAATGTTCCGCATCCTGTCCTGCTTATAACGAAATGGACATCCGTCCGCATCAGTTGTATCTTACGTACAGAACGGCGATGTGGAAGCACTGATGAACTCCAAGTCCATCTGGAAATGCCTCTCCTGCTTCGCATGTGTAGAGCGCTGTCCAAGAGACGTAAAACCTGCCAAACTGATCGAGGCAGTTCGTCTTTCCGTGATCCGTCAGAGAGGAGAGAATTATCTTTCTCCGGATGAATTCCGGCTCTTCTGGATGATGAGACTCCGCAGCAGCTTCTGATGAGTGCATTCCGTAAATATAGAAGTAAAAAACAACCCATCCACAGAAAGGTGAGAGAAAAGTGCAAAGAATAGGAGTATTTGTCTGCCACTGCGGTACAAATATTGCGGCTACGGTTGATGTCAAAAAAGTTGTTGACGTCATCAGCAAAGAGCCGGGTGTTGTTCATGCAGAGGATTATCAGTATATGTGTTCCGAAACGGGTCAGCAGAAAGTGATCGATGCCATTCAGAACGAGCATCTGACCGGCGTTGTCATCTGTTCCTGCTCTCCGCGTATGCATGAAGGAACGTTCCGCAAAGCAGCAGAAAAAGCGGGCCTGAACCCGTATCAGCTGGAGATTGCAAACATTCGTGAGCAGTGTTCCTGGATTCATAAAGACATGGAAGAGGCTACCGAGAAGGCCGTAATTCTGGCCCGTGCAGCCGTTGCTAAAGTTATGCTGGATACCCCGCTTACCCCGGGCGAGAGCCGCGTTGTAAAACGTGCGCTGGTGATCGGAGGCGGTATCGCAGGTATTCAGACTGCACTGGATATCGCAGATGCAGGCTATGAAGTAGATATCGTAGAGAAGACCCCGAGTATCGGCGGAAGAATGTCACAGCTTGACAAGACATTCCCGACCCTCGACTGTTCTTCCTGTATCCTGACTCCTCGTATGGGAGAGGTAAACGCGCATGAGAAGATCAACATCTATACCTACAGTGAGGTAGAGAGCGTTGGCGGATTCGTCGGTGATTTCAAAGTAGACATCCGTAAGAAAGCAAGATACGTAGATATGGACAAATGTACCGGATGCGGACTCTGTCAGGAGAAATGTCCTTCCAAGAAGAACCTGAGCGAGTTCAACAGAGGCCTGTCCAACCGTACTGCAATCTACACACCGTTCGCACAGGCAGTTCCGAACGTACCGGTTATTGATACTGCAAACTGTATCCACTTCAAAACCGGAAAATGCGGTATCTGCTCCAAAGTCTGTGCAGCAGGTGCAGTAACTACGACCAGAAAGATGAAGTAATCACCAGAGAGTACGGCGCAATCGTTGTGGCAACTGGTTTCGATACCATCAGTCTGGACAAGTTTGACGAATATTATTACAACCAGAGCAAAGACGTAATTACCTCCCTTGAGATGGAACGTCTGATGAATGCTGCCGGCCCGACAGGCGGTAAAGTAGTACGTCTTTCCAACGGCGAGCATCCGAAGGATATCGTATTTATCCAGTGTGTCGGTTCTCGTGACGTGACCTGCAGAGGAAAGAGCTACTGCTCCAAGATCTGCTGTATGTACACCGCAAAACAGGCTATGCTGGTGCGTGACCATTATCCGGATGTCAATGTACATGTCTTCTACATTGATGTTCGTACCCCGGGTAAAAACTTCGATGAGTTCTATCGCCGTGCGGTAGAAGAGTTTGATGTAGACTACATCAAAGGCCAGGTAGGAAAAGTATCCGAGGCTCCGAACGGACGTCTTCTGGTACAGGGTTCCGACCTGCTTGACAACCGTCAGATCAAAATGGAAGCAGACCTTGTTGTCCTTGCAACTGCCATCGAGCCGAGCAAAGATGCAAGAAAACTGGCTACCATGCTGACCGCAAGTATGGATACCAACGATTTCTTTACTGAGGCACACGCAAAGCTGCGTCCGGTAGAGTCCCCGACCGCAGGTGTCTTCCTCTCCGGCGTATGCCAGGGACCGAAAGATATCCCGGAGACCGTTGCACAGGCAGGAGCTGCTGCTGTCAAAGTAGTCGGACTGCTGGCAAAAGACAAACTGACCACCAACCGTGTACAGCAGAATCCAATCCGCTGTTCTGTAATGGATGTGCATCCTGTGAAAAAGTCTGCCCATACGGCGCAATTTCCTACGAAGACCGTCAGGTCAACGACCATGGATCCGTGAAACCAGACATGTGGCAGTCGTTAACGGTGCACTTTGCCATGGATGCGGTGCATGTACCGTTGCATGTCCGTCCGGCGCTATGGACCTGAAGGATTCTCCAATAGACAAATTCTCGCGGAGGTAGATGCAATATGCCGATAGATAACAACGAAAACAAAGAATTTAAGCCAGTCATCGTGGCATTCTGCTGCAACTGGTGCTCCTACGCAGGAGCAGACCTGGCAGGTTCCAGCCGTCTTTCCTATCCGGCAGACGTAAAGATCATCCGTGTTCCATGTTCCTGCCGTGTCAATCCGCTCTTCATCTTAAGAGCATTCCAGAAGGGCGCTGACGGAGTCATCCTCTGCGGATGCCATCCGGGAGACTGCCATTACAGCACAGGAAACTATTATGCAAGAAGACGTATGACCCTGCTGTTCTCCATGCTGGATTACATGGGCGTGAGAACGGACGTACCGTGTGGAATGGGTATCCGCCGCAGAAGGTGTGAAATTCTCCCAGACCATGAACGAGTTCATCGAGCAGGTTACAAGCCTTGGTAAGAATGTCAGATTGGAGGATTTACGATGCAAGAAAAATTAGTATCCCGCGCAAAAGAGCTTCTGTCTGACGGTACCGTAGTCCGTGTTCTTGGCTGGAGAAAAGGTGACACTGATTTCAGTGCAGAGCCTGCATTCTTCGAGACTGCGAGAGCCTTTCCGAGTTTACCTACGACGGATTCTGCGGCGCAAACCTTAGCAAATACATGATTAAAGCATCGAAAGAAGAAGGAAAAACACTCGTTTTCTTAAAACCGTGTGATACTTACAGCTTTAATCAGTTAATCAAAGAGCATCGTGTGGATCGCGAGAAAACCTATATCGTCGGCATCGGCTGCGATGGAAAACTCGATATCGAAAAGATCCGTGAAGCAGGATGCAAGGGTATTACCGCTGTAACAGAAGACGGCGATACCATCAAAGTGGCAACTGTTTACGGCGACAAAGAGCTCGCAAGAGAGGATGTTATCCTGGAAAGATGCAAAGCCTGCAAGGGCGGAAAACACGTTGCCTACGACGAGCTGGCAGAGAACTGCGACGAAGAGAAACCGGCAAAAGAAGGCCGTTTTGAACTGGTTGAGAAGCTCGAGGCAATGGCTCCGGAAGAGCGTTTCGCATTCTGGCAGAACGAACTGTCCCGCTGTATCCGCTGTAATGCATGCCGTAACGTATGTCCGGCCTGCAGCTGTATCAAATGTGTCTTCGATAATGACCGTTACGATACCGCACAGAAAGCAAATACGACTACATTTGAAGAGCAGATGTTCCACATTATCCGTGCATTCCACGTTGCCGGACGCTGCACCGACTGTGGCGAGTGTTCCCGTGTATGTCCGCAGCACATTCCGCTGCACCTGCTGAACCGTAAATTCATCAAAGATATCGACGAGTTCTACGGAGAGTATCAGGCAGGCGCCGATACCGACAGCCGTGCACCGCTCACCAACTTCACACAGGAAGATGTAGAGCCAAGTATCGTTAAGGAAAGGGGTTAAGGGATGTATCAGATTAGCAGAGAAAAAATGCCGGAGCTCCTTGCCGCTGTTGCAAAGGAGATGGATCTTTTCCTTCCGGTACAAAACAATGGAATTACCAATTCGGTTTCTGGACCGAGGACGCAGACGTGGATCTCGATACCTTAAAAACCGTAAAATCCCCGAAAGATGCCTTTTTCCCGCAGAGTGAAATTCTTTACTCCTGCTATCAGAAGGCAAATAAAACCAGCATTGAACCGGCTGCATTAAAAGACGCACCGTTTGCTATCTTCGGCGTTCGTCCGTGCGATGTCAGAGCGTTCGATGTTCTGGACCGCGTTTTCTTAAGCGAGCCTGCAGACGTTTACTATGCAGCAAGAAGAGAGCACGGCATCGTTGTTTCCCTGGCTTGTCATGAGCCGGAAGACAGCTGCTTCTGTAAAACCTTCGGCATCGATGCTGCAGAACCGGCAGCAGATGTTGCTATGTGGCAGGTAGCTGACGGTTATGCATGGGAAGCAAAAACCGAAAAAGGCCAGAAACTGACCGAGCTTGTAAAAGCTTACCTGACCGAGCAGGATCTTACCAAAGAAGTAGAGGCTGAGAAAGAAGCAATCCGTACCCTGATCGACAAGATGCCAAACAGCAACCTTTCCCTCGAGGGATGGGGCGTTGGCAAGACAAAAGAACGTTTTGACGATCCGAAGTGGAAAGAACTTCCGATGCCTGCTTAGGCTGCGGAACCTGTACGTTCTCCTGCCCGACCTGCCAGTGCTACGATATCAAAGACTTAACACCGGAAACGGTGTACAGCGTTACCGCTGCTGGGATTCCTGCATGTACTCTGATTTCACCATGATGGCAGCAGGAAACAACCGTACCACACAGCTGCAGCGTTTCCGTCAGCGTTTCATGCACAAACTGGTATACTTCCCGGACAACAACGACGGAATGTATTCCTGCGTCGGATGTGGACGCTGCGTAGAGAAATGCCCGCAGTCGCTGAACATTGTCAAAGTAATCAAACGCATGGGAGGTACCAAGTAAATGTGCAATTGTAGTTGTGGAAGCGAAGAAAAGAAAAACGCTTTGCTGCCGCAGGTCGGTATCATCACAGATATCCGCCGCGAAACACCGGACGTAAAAACATTCCGTATCGTTCGTCCGGACGGCACCAAGCTGTTTGAACATATGCCTGGCCAGTGCGCAATGCTCTGTGTACCGGGTGTCGGAGAGGCACTGTTTCCATTACCTCTTCCCCGACAAACAAAGAGTACCAGGAGTTCTCCATCAAGGAGTGCGGTACTTTAACGAATTATCTTCACAACATGTCCGTAGGAGATGAAATCCTGGTTCGTGGACCGTATGGAAATCATTTCCCGGTAGAAACCGTATTAAAAGGACAGGACCTGCTGTTCATCGCCGGAGGTATCGGTCTTGCACCGCTGCGTTCCGTCATTAACTACGTACTGGACAACCGTGACAATTATGGAAAAGTAGATATCGTTTACGGTTCCCGTTCCAAAGACGATCTGGTACAGTTAAAAGAGATCCAGGAAGTATGGGCAAAAGCAAAAGATGTCAACGTACACCTGACGATCGACCGCGAGCAGGAAGGATGGGACGGCCATGTAGGATTCGTTCCGAATTATGTAAAAGAACTGAACATGTCTGTTGACAAAACAGCTCTGATCTGCGGACCGCCGATCATGATCAAATTTGTTCTTCAGGGACTTCAGGAGCTGGGCTATGAGAAAACACAGGTTTACACCACTTTGGAGCTTCGTATGAAATGCGGTATCGGAAAATGCGGCCGTGCAACATCGGAGACAAATACGTCTGCAAAGACGGCCCGGTTTTCCGCTGCGACGAGATTGACGAATTACCGAACGAATATTAAACGGAGGTTGAAGAAAATGCAGGAAATGGTAAATATTTACGTTTACGGCAAAAAGTATTCCGTACCTGGCGATCTGACCATCATGACCGCTATGGAGTACGCCGGATATCAGTTAAAACGCGGATGCGGATGCCGTCACGGATTCTGCGGTGCATGTGCGACCATCTACAGAATCAAAGGAAAAAATGAACTGAAAACCTGTCTGGCATGTCAGACACAGGTAGAAGACGGCATGTATATCGCAAGCCTTCCGTTCTATCCGATCGACAAGAGAACATACGATATCGAAGAGATCAGCGCAGAGCAGAGAGTCATGATGGATCTGTATCCGGAAATCTACAGCTGCGTTGGATGTAATGCATGTACCAAAGGATGTCCGCAGAGCCTGAACGTTATGCAGTATATTGCATACGCACAGAGAGGCGACTTCAAGAAATGTGCAGAAGAGTCCTTCGACTGCATCGGCTGCGGAATCTGTGCATCCCGCTGTCCGGCTGGTATCTCCCATCCGATGGTAGGAGAGCTGGCAAGACGTCTGAACGGAAAATACATTGCTCCGAAGTCTGAACATGTAAAGAACCGTGTAGCAGAGATCAAAGAAGGAAAATTTGATGATCTGATCGAGCAGGTTATGCAGAAACCGATCGAAGAAATGCAGGAACTTTACAACAACCGTGAGATCGAGAAATAAGGAGGGAATTTCGAATGTATACACTGGCCAATATGCAGGACTCTATTAAAAAGGTAGAAGCTACCAGAGCCCAGAGAATGGCAACAGAGCCAAGAAGAATGACAGCGGATGAGAAAGATGCCCTTCTTGCAGCATATCATCCGGACTATAAAGAGGAAGGCTTCATCACCCTGAAGTCGGTCCGAACAAAGGCGAGAAGTTCCGACAGAGCTCGGCTATCTGCTGGAGTCCAACAGCCGTATCCTCGGTGTTGACATCGACCTTGACAAAGTAGATTATGACGTAGATGTACTGGTTATCGGTGCCGGTGGAGCAGGTTCTTCTGCAGCTATCGAGGCTCACGAGGCTGGCGCAAACGTATGATTACCACCAAACTGAGAATTGGTGATGCAAATACCATGATGGCAGAAGGTGGAATCCAGGCAGCGGACAAAGAAAACGATTCCCCGGCACAGCATTATCTGGATGCGTTCGGCGGCGGACACTTTGCTGCAAGACCGGAACTGCTCCGCAAACTGGTTATGGAAGCTCCGGATGCAATCTCCTGGCTGGAAAACCTGGGCGTTATGTTTGATAAAGATGAGAATGGCCGTATGGTAACTACGCACGGCGGCGGAACTTCCAGAAAACGTATGCATGCATGCCGTGACTACTCTGGAGCAGAGATCATGAGAACACTGCGTGATGAAGTCATCAACCGCGGTATTCCGGTAATCGAGTTCTCTTCCGCAGTAGAACTGATCAAAGACGATAAGGGACAGGTTGCAGGTGCTGTTCTCCAGAACATGGAGACTGGCGAGTACCAGGTAGCAAAGGCAAAAACAGTTATCATTGCAACCGGTGGTGCAGGACGCCTTCACTACAACAACTTCCCAACCTCCAACCATTACGGTGCAACCGCTGACGGTCTGATCCTTGGATACCGTGCAGGCGCTCCGCTTCTGTATCAGGATACCATTCAGTACCATCCGACCGGAGCTGCTTACCCGGCTCAGATCTTCG
>ENA-OQCS01000706-OQCS01000706.1-human-gut-metagenome-genome-assembly--contig:-NODE-706-length-18584-cov-3.312239_pt1 | contig 18584 bp, 29 predicted proteins | sample MGYA00242757_ERZ504575 | MGnify/ENA primary metagenome ERZ504575 (study PRJEB26092, sample SAMD00036297) | human gut metagenome | host: Homo sapiens | study: EMG produced TPA metagenomics assembly of... | reverse complement strand
CGCCACGGTCAACTGCTGCGTAGTTCTTGTTGACAACGTCTTCACCCTTCTTGCCGTAAGACTTAACGATGAATTTCTTCATCTGTTCTACAGCCAGGTCAACCGGAATAACGCCGGTGATACGGAACCGGATGCGCGGTTGCGGATGCGGTACACGCCGTCACCCTCGCGCACAAAGGCCCACTCCTGCTCGGGCTTGTGCTCGTACTTGCCCAGGCGGATATCGCCGCCGTTAGTGGCCTTCTCCACGGCCTGAATGACACTGCCGCCCTTGGCAGCGATGGTATAGAAGCGATCTGCCTCGATCACGGTCTGCGCTACAGTTTTCATGTAAATCCCTCCAAGTTTGTTTCTTTTGAGCCAATCATTTTCGTTTTACAGGTAAAATTATACCACCTGCTGTTATTTTTTACAAGGATTCTGCCATTTCTTTAGCACTATTCACAAAAGGCCCCCGCTTTTCAGCCCGTTTTGCACCGTTTGCGAAAACTTTTCGCCCCGTTTTGCCCCATAAAGCAGCAGCACCCCGCCATTTCTGGTGAGGTGCTGCTGTCGTTTTGGAAAACATCAAGAGGGTTCTGGCAGAGCTCCCTTACTGCTTTGCCTGACTGGGATGCGGCTGCACAGGCATTTTAGTAAACAGCGCTTTCAGGACCAGCGGAGTGGCCACACTGGACACGACGATGAGCAGGATGACGGCGGTGAAGTAGACGGAATCCACCACGCCGATGTCCAGGCCCTTCTGGCCACGATCAGGCCACCTCGCCGCGGGTCATCATGCCAACACCCACCTTGAGGGAATCACCCCAGCTGAACCTGCAGACCTTGGCCGCCAGCCCGCAGCCGATGATCTTGGTGATCAGGCCACCACCACGAAGCACACGCTGAACAGCAGGATCTCCGGGGTCAGGCCGCTGATATCTGTCTTCAGCCGATGCTGGCGAAGAAGATGGGAGCAAACAGCACATAGTTGCTGATATCCACCCGGCGCTCCACATAGGGGGCATCCTCCAGAGTGCACAGGACGATGCCCGCGATGTAGCACCGGTGATGTCTGCAATGCCGAAGTAAGCCTCAGCGATGTAGGCCATGGCAAAGCAGAATGCCATACTGACGATGGTGATGCGCTGGTGTGGGGGTTGCGCTTGTCCAGCCACTTCATGGCGTAATGGGCAATGAGGCCCACGCCGATGGCGGTGGCGAAGAACAGCACGGTGTTCATCAGCACCTTACCCAGCCCTGTGCCGGTGCCGGAGCTGGCTCCCAGCACACAGGTCAGTACCACGATGCCGATGACATCATCGATGACGGCAGCGCTGACGATGGTGGTGCCAAGGAAGCTCTTCAGGTGGCCCAGCTCCTGCAGGGTGGCCACGGTGATGGACACACTGGTGGCGGTCATAATGGTACCGATGAAGAGAGCACGGTAGAACTCCTGGCTGCCCAACGCCGAGAAGCCGTAGAACAGACTATAAAGGAGCGTGCCCCCTGCCAGCGGCACCGCCACGCCCACACAGGCGATCAAGTTGCGATGGGGCCTGCCTTGATCAGCTCCTTCAGATTGGTGCCAAGCCCGTGGAGAACATCAGCAGCACCACGCCGATCTCTGCGAAAATCGAGATGGTATCGCTGATATGCACAAGATTCAGCAGGCAGGGCCCGATGATCAGGCCCGCGATGATCTCGCCCACCACCTGCGGCGCTTTGAACTTGCGGGCCACCAGCCCGAAGAACTTGGCACTGAGGATGATGATGGCAAGTTCCGAAAAACAGAATACATAAATTTACCTTCCTCCGTTTTATTTCATTTAACAGGGCTGCCGGCCGCGCCCGACCCCCTATTCTTTTATTATATCGCCGCTCCGAACCAAAATCAAAATGTTTCTCAATCTTTCTCGTTAAAAAAACAGACAAAGTTCGCCAAAGCTTCAGTACAAATTTTTGTGCGGATTTTTGGCCTGCAGGGCTTGACAAAACAGCAGGGACTTGCTATAATAAATTGCTGTCTGAACAGACACGCCGCACACGGCAGGCGATGCCGCATGTCGTGTGTACCCTTGGCCTCATAACCTTGAGGCCCTTAAGTCCAAAAGGAGGTGCTACAAAATGGCAAAGTACGAAACCATGCTGATTACCAGCGCCGCTCTCGACGAGGAGCTACCGCCGCTCTGGTTGGTAAGTTCAAGACCCTGATCGAGAACAACGGTACGATCGATTCCATCGACGAGTGGGGCAAGCGCCGTCTGGCCTACCCCATCAACGACGAGGAGGAAGGCGTTTACACCGTGATCGACTTCACCAGCGAGCCCAGCTTCCCTGCTGAGCTGGACCGTGTGTACAAGATCACTGAAGGTGTTATGCGCAGCCTGATCATTGCTCACGAGGAGTAATTCTTCTGTGACAGAAAGGGAGACCGTAAAATGTTGAATGTTGTTGCCATCATGGGCCGTCTTGTGGCGGATCCCGAACTGCGCACCACCCCGCAGTACCAATGTGTGCAGCTTCCGCATTGCCTGTGACCGCAATTTTGCGCGTCAGGGCGAGCAGCGTCAGGCCGATTTCATCGATATCGTTGCATGGCGTCAGCAGGCCGAGTTTGTTTGCAAGTATTTCCAAAAGGGCAGTCTGATCGCCATTGAAGCAGTCTTCAGACCCGCCAGTATCAGGATAAGAACGGCAACAACCGCACCGCTGTGGAAGTGGTAGCCAACAATATCAACTTTGCAGGCTCCAAAAACAGCAATGCAGGCGGCGGAGCAAATTATCAGAATCATTCTGCTCCCGCCTACCAGAACGCAGCGCCTGCCCGCCCGGCCGCTGTGGAGGCAGCTCCCAGCTACTCTGCCGGCAATGCAGACGACTTCGCCGTCATCGACGACAGCGACGACCTGCCGTTCTGACACGAAACGGTCAATCCGTTAAAAATCCAATAGGAGGTAATAAGCAATGGCTTTTGAAAGAACCGAAGGCTCTCGCCCCGCACGCCCCATGCGTCGCGGCCGCAAGAAGGTTTGCAGCTTCTGTGTCGATCGTATCGACACCATCGATTACAAGGACGTGCCCCGTCTGCGTAAGTACGTCTCTGAGCGTGCAAAGATCATTCCCCGCCGTGTGACCGGCACCTGCGCTTATCATCAGCGCGCACTGACCATCGCCATCAAGCGTGCTCGTCACGTTGCTCTGATGCCCTACGTCAGTGACTAATCTTTAAAGAATCAACTCAATCAAAATAATCAGCAATCAGCAAAGCGCTCTCACCGATGACAAGGTGGGAGCGCTTTTTTCTCTTTTCCCTCCGGCCCGGATGTGCTATACTGAGCTCAGGAGGCGTTTTGTTCTTTTTTGAGGAGGTTTTTGTCATGAAAAAACGGTATCTTAGACTTGCGGCGCTGACGGCCGGTGTGCTACTGACCGCACAGACCGGTCTTTCCGCTGCTGCGCTTTCTACCTTTGATGCAGCATACTACGCTGCACAGTATCCGGATGTTGCGGCCGTATGCGGCAATGACGAGGGTGCACTGCTGCGTCATTATCTGGATCACGGCATTGACGAAGGCGCAAGCCTTCTGCGGACGGCATTGCCGGTGATGACGAGCTTTCTTTGACCGAAGCGCAGTTTTCTTCCATCTGGTCGCCGGTGGCCATCAACAAGCTGGCCCACTACAAGTCTCTCAAGCGCAAATGCACCGATGAGGAGTTTGCGCAGGCATATCAGGAAGCGCTGAAGGTGGTCACACCGCTGGCGCTCATGAGCCGGGAAGATCAGCTTTACGGCATTGCCTCTGCCCTGCGTGCGGTGGTGGATGATGGCTCCATGGCTTACTCTATGGAAGCCAACCATTACAACGACCCCTACGGTTATTTTGTACTGCGCACAGCATCCTGTGCCGGGTGTGCCCGGGCCACCGCTCTGTGTCTGGACATTCTGGGCATCCCATATGAGCATGTGAACGAGAACCAGTACAGCCACCAGTGGTGCCGCGTGCCCATGGAGGACGGCAGCTACTGGATCTGCGATGCGTTCGGCCTGTACTGCGGCCCGGAACCCGAACCCTATCAGCACCCGTATTTTTGAAAAAGCGGATAAACCATTTCAAAACTATGCAATGCCCGGCAGGCTGTGTTATCTGCCGGGCATTGCTTTTTTCTTTTTCCTTTTATAAAACCACTGCTCTATGTTGAAAAGTTACAAATCGGTACGGTTTTACCGGTTGTTTCTGATTTGTACCGGGAATTTGCGGAACTGTCGGCACATTTTGATTTGCGCGCAATTCAATCTGCACAAAAGCAGCTCAGAATGCTATGCAATTTTCACGAAAACACTTTTTGGTTATTGATTTTTTATGCAAATTATGCCATACTATAGCCACTGAAAACGTTCCCGACAACGTTCCCGAATCTATTACCGAAAGTGAGGTACTCCGACAAAATGCCGAATCTGACCATTAAGGACATTGCCCGGATCAGCGGCTGCTCGGTAAGCACCATTTCTCGTGTCATCAACGACCGGCCCGATGTCCGGCCCGAGACCAAGGAGCATGTACTCAAGGTAATGCGGGAGGCCGGGTTCGTGCCCAACACCAATGCACGGCAGCTGAAGATCCAGCAGTCCCGCAGTCTGGTGTTCGTGGTCAAAGGCACCCGCAATCTCTTCTTCTCGGACTTCTTAGTCCAGCTGCAGCGGGCCGCCACCCTGTATGGCTACAATGGCATCGTTTCCTATTTGGATGAAAACGCCAACGAGATCGATGCGCCGAAAGATCCTGCGGGAGATCAAGCCCAAAGGTATGATCTTTCTGGGCGGCAGCGTAGCCAACTTCAAAAAAGGCTTTGCCAACATCACAGTCCCCTCGGTGCTGACCACACTGGTCTCCGACGAGCTGGACTTTTCCAATCTTTCCATGGTGGGCGTGGATGACCGCGCTGCAGCCTACACTGCTGTGGACTACCTCATCCAGCAAGGGCATCGTAAGATCGCAGTGCTGGGTGGTCCGGTCACCAGTTATCCCAGCGTGATGCGCCGCGAGGGTGCACAGCAGGCGATGCAGGACGCAGGCATCCTGTTCAGCGACAAGCTGTACGGCCTGTCCAACTACGATTTTGAGTCTGCCTATCACGCCGTGAACAGCCTGCTGGCCCGCCGGGCCGACTTCACCGCCCTGTTCGCCATGAGCGATGTGATTGCCTTAGGTGCCATCCGCGCGCTGGTGAGCGCCGGGCTGCGGGTGCCGGAGGATGTTTCGGTGATCGGCTTTGACGGCATCACGATGTCCCGTTACTGTGTGCCTGTTCTGACTACCGTTGTGCAGCCCAGTGAACAGATCTCGCTGCAGAGCATTGAGTTGCTGGTGCGGCAGATCGAGCACGGTGCCCCGGCCCAGACCATCACCTTGCAGCCGGAGTTGCAGCAGGGCGAAAGCGTAAGAGCCATCTGAAAAACTCCTTCCACCGCTGACGCGGTCCCCCTCCCTCACGGAGGGAGGCTTTGGCAGTACGGTAGGTTTCACCTCTTCGCCAGAGGCTCCCTCTTTGAGGGAGCTGGCACGACGCAAGTCGTGACTGAAGGAGTTTCCTAATTTGTTTTCCCTCCGTCAGGGGACGGAGATTTTGAAATAGTTTATTTTTAATAAGAAGGAGAACTTATTATGAAGAAAATGATTACTCGTCGTAACTTCCTGAAGGCCGCTGGCGTTTCCGCCGCTGCTCTGGGTCTGGCTGCCTGCGGCGGCTCCTCCAGCAGCACCGCTTCCTCTGCTGCCAGCTCTACCGCTGCTTCCAGCACCGCTGCAAAGGCAGACGGCAAGGTCTACTACCTGAACTTCAAGCCCGAGCAGGATCAGGATTGGCAGGATCTGGCCGCTGAGTACACCAAGGAGACCGGCGTGCCTGTGACCGTTGTCACCGCCGCTTCTGGCCAGTACGAGACCACCCTGATGAGCGAGATGGAGAAGAGCGAGGCTCCCACCCTGTTCCAGGTGAACGGCCCTGTTGGTCTGGCAAACTGGAAGGATTACTGCTACGATCTGTCCGGCAGCCAGCTGTACGGTGAGCTGACCAGCGACTCTTTCGCACTGAAGGATGGCGACGCTGTGGCTGCCATCGCCTACGTCCTCGAGACCTACGGCATCATCTACAACAAGGAACTGCTGACCGCCGCTGGCTATACCCAGGACGACATCAAGGGCTTTGCCGATCTGAAGAAGGTCGCTGACGATATTCAGGCACGCAAGGCTGAGCTGGGCGTGGACGGTGCTTTCACTTCTGCCGGCATGGACAGTTCTTCTGACTGGCGCTTCAAGACCCATCTGGCAAACCTGCCCATCTACTACGAGTACAAGGCAGACGGCATCAGCTCTACCGACGCCATCAAGGGCACCTATCTGGACAACTACAAGCAGATCTGGGATCTGTACATCACCGATTCCACCTGTGACCCCACCCTGCTGGCTTCCAAGACCGGCAACGACGCTGTGGCTGAGTTTGTGGGCAAGAAGGCTGTGTTCTACCAGAACGGCACTTGGGCTTACAATGACGTGAAGGATCTGGCGACGACAACCTGGGTATGCTGCCCATCTACATCGGCGTGGATGGCGAGGAGAATCAGGGCCTGTGCACCGGTTCCGAGAACTTCTGGTGCGTGAACAACAACTCTTCTGATGCCGATATTCAGGCTACTCTGGACTTCCTGTACTGGTGCGTCACCTCTGAGGCCGGCACCAGCGCGATGGCTGACAAGATGGGCTTCGTCATCCCCTTCAAGAAGGCTAAGGACTCCACCAACCCCCTGATCACCATTGCAAACCAGTATGTGGCCGACGGCAAGACCAGTGTGGACTGGTGCTTCTCCACCATGCCTTCCGAGGAGTGGAAGAACGGCGTGGGCAGCGCTCTGACCGCTTACGCAGCAGGCACCGGCGACTGGGACGGCGTTGTGACCGCCTTCGTTGATGGCTGGGCTAAGGAATACAAGCTGGCAAACGGCTAAGCTCCTGATCGGTCTATAAAAAAGAACTGAACAGGGAGGCGGGCGAAGAAGTTCGCCCCGCCTCCCCTTTTTTGTTAACCACTCCGCATATAGGAGGTACATCATGCAAAAAGCCATCAGCAAATATTGGCCGGTGTTCGTGCTGCCCACGCTGCTCGCGTTCATCATCGGCTTTATCTGGCCCTTCATCTGGGGCATTTACCTTTCGTTCCAGCGGTTCACTACTGTTAGCAAGACCACCTTTGTGGGCATCCAGAACTACATCAACGTATTTCAGGATTCCACCTTCCTGCACGCCTTCGGCTTTACCGCAGCGTTCACTGTAGTATCCACCGTGCTCATCAACGTCTGCGCCTTTGCCATTGCGCTGGTGCTCACCCGCGGCATCCGCGGCACCAACATCTTCCGTACCGTCTACTTCATGCCCAACCTGATCGGCGGCATCCTGCTGGGCTACATCTGGCAGATCCTGCTCAACGGTGTGCTGGCCAACCTGCAGAAACCTCTGCTGGCGCTGGATGCCAAGGCCGGTTTCGTCGGTCTGGTCATCCTGATGTGCTGGCAGCAGATCGGCTACATGATGATCATTTACGTTGCCGGCCTGCAGAGCGTGCCCGGCGACCTGATCGAAGCCGCCAAGATCGACGGTGCCAACGACCGCGAGATCCTGTTCAAGATCAAAATTCCCATGGTCATGCCCAGCGTGACCATCTGCACCTTCCTGACCCTGACCAACAGCTTCAAACTGTTCGACCAGAACGTTGCCCTGACCGCAGGCGAACCCGCCAACGCCAGTGAAATGCTGGCCCTGAACATCTACAACACCTTCTATGGCCGTTCCGGTGCCCAGTGGAAGGGCATTGGTCAGGCGAAGGCTGTGGTGTTCTTCCTGATCGTCGTGGTCATTTCTCTGATCCAGCTCCACTTTACCCGTTCCAAGGAGGTGCAGCAGTAATGCCTAAACAGAAAAAAATGTGGGATAACATCCTCACCGTCATCATGACGCTGCTGAGTCTGCTGTGGATCTACCCCATCGTGCTGATCCTGTTGAACAGCTTGAAGATCGAGGGCAGCTTTACCACCTCCACCGTGTTCAAGCTGCCCACCGCCGAGACCTTTGCGGGCTGAGCAACTACATTTACGGTGTCACCAAGATGGGCTTCCTTTCCAGCCTTGGCTACAGCCTTGTCATCACCGTTACCAGTGTGGCGCTGATCCTGCTGTGCTGCTCCATGACCGGTTGGTACCTCACCCGCGTGAACAATAAGCTGAGCAAGTTCATGAACCTGCTGATCGTGTTCTCCATGGTCGTGCCCTTCCAGATGGTCATGTTCACCCTGTCCAAGACCGCTGACCAGCTCAATCTGAACACCCCGTGGAACATCTGCATCATCTATCTGGGCTTCGGTGCCGGTCTGGCCGTGTTCATGTTCACCGGCTTCATGAAGAGCGTGCCCATGGAAATTGAGGAAGCGGCCATGATCGACGGCTGCAACCCCATTCAGATCTTCTTCAAGGTCGTATTCCCCATCCTCAAGCCCACCATGATCTCCACCGCCATCCTCGAGACCATGTGGGTGTGGAACGACTACCTGCTGCCCACTCTGGTGCTGGACATCAAGAAATACCGCACCATTCCCATGGCCATCCAGTACTTCCGCGGCGGCTACGGCCGTGTGGAGCTGGCTCCCATGATGGCCTGCATCATCATTGCCATCATCCCCATCATCATCCTGTACATCACCTGCCAGAAGTACATCATCGAGGGCGTGGTTGCAGGTGCCGTGAAGGGCTAAGGAGGTGCGCACACTATGCGTGCAAGCGGCATTCTGATGCCCGTTTTCAGTCTGCCGGGGCCTTTTGGCATCGGTACGCTGGGAAAAGAGGCCTTTGCATTCGTGGATTTTCTGGCCGATGCAAAGCAGACCTACTGGCAGATCCTGCCCATCGGCCCCACCGGCTACGGCGACAGCCTTACCAGAGCTTCTCCGCCTTTGCCGGAAATCCCTATTTTATCGATTACCGCCTGCTGGCTGCGGACGATTTGCTGACCGCCGACGAGATCCCTGCGGAAAGGCCCATCGGACCCATCGATTACGGCGCGCTCTACAACGAGCGGCCTGTGATCCTGAAAAAGGCAGCCGACCGCCTGCTGGCAGCCTCCTCCCCCTCCTATGAAGCCTTCTGCGAGGCGCAGAGCTTCTGGCTGGAGGATTACGCCCTGTTCATGGCTGTGAAGGCTGCACAGGGTCAGGCCGGCCTTGCTGACTGGCCGGATGCACTGCGCTGCCGCAAACCGGAAGCCATTGCTGCCGCAAAACAGCGTCTCGCCGGTGCGGTGGATTACTACAAGGCGGTGCAATTCTTCTTCTACACCCAGTGGAACGCCCTGAAGGCTTACGCCAACGGCAAGGGCGTCCGTCTGGTGGGCGATATTCCCATCTATGTCAGCCCGGATTCCAGCGATCTGTGGACCCACCCGGAGCTGTTCCAGACCGACGGAGAAATGCATCTGACCCAGGTGGCCGGATGCCGCCGGACGCCTTTGCAGCAGACGGCCAGCTGTGGGGCAACCCCCTGTATGACTGGCCCACGCACAAAGCCACCGGCTTTGCGTGGTGGAAGCAGCGCATGAAGCACGCCACCTCCATTTACGATGTGGTGCGCATCGACCACTTCCGCGGCTTCGAGAGCTATTACTCCATTCCCGCCGGGAACAAAACGGCGGCGGGCGGCCACTGGGAAAAAGGCCCTGACCGCGATTTTATCAACGCCATGCATGAAAACCTTGGCGAGGGCGGCATCATTGCCGAGGATCTTGGCTACCTGACCCCGGAGGTCAAGGCCATGCTTTCTGCCAGCGGCTATCCGGGCATGAAGATCATGCAGTTTGCCTTTGACAGCCGGGAATCCGGCAATTACCTGCCCCACACCTACCACCACAACAGCGTGGTGTACACCGGCACCCACGACAATGTGACCGCCGAAGGCTGGCGTACCAACGCCAGTGCCGAGGATGTGGCCTATGCCTGCCGCTACCTGCGCTGCCAGCCGGAAGAGCTGACCGAGGCCATGATCTGTGCCTGCCTTGCCAGTGTATCGGATACCGCTGTGATCCCTCTGGCGGACTGGCTGCATCTGGCAGTGAGGCCCGCATCAACACTCCCAGCACCCAAGGCTCCAACTGGCAGTGGCGGCTCGCCTGTCCCCTGCCGGAAGCACTGGCCGGACACATTGCGCAGCTGACCGTGCTCTACGAACGGGCACAGTAATTCCCCGATCATTTTCTCCTCGTAAAAGCGTCTGCACCCGGAATGTGCAGGCGCTTTTGCTTTTTCTACAGAACATTTTTTCAGGACCAGATTATGGACATATTGCGCATTTTTGGGCTGATATCCGTGATTTTACCGCCTTTCCGTAACAGTTTATTCACAAATGTATCATGATTTTGCGCATCTCTGCTCTTGTTATTTGGACACAGTTATGTTACAATTCAGATAGTATTATTGTCTGCCTTTGTGCAGATTCCACTACGGAAAGGAGTTCTTCCACCATGGATCATCCCAATCAGAATACCATGCTTTTACCGGCTTCCTATGCCGTTATCTCCGAAGAGGAAATGACCTATCTGGATGGCGGTCAGTCCATCTACCTTGGCTCAGCTTTAATCACGATATTTATTTCAACACCGATCAGTTTGCTACATTCTGCCAGAATGCAGCGATCAACCTGTTCGTGCTGATGAGCAACTATTCCTTCCGGTACATCGCAGGCCGTGTGCAGTCCGGTCTGTCGAATGGTCTGAGCCTGTCCGGCACCTTCTATCACACCTGGGATAAGATGAACACCTGGAGCCGTATCGCTTCTGTGGGCGTTGCCGGTCTGGCCGGTGTCTATGTCTATTCGCAGGTCATGAACGTCATTCGTACCGTTACAAGCATCTACGATCAGATCGTGAACCCCATGCCGAGCTTTGATGCCGCTCAGGCCGAGGAAACCGCTGCCGCCTGAGTTTGACCCCATTCCCGGAACGATCTTGTCAGAAAGGAGCTTTCTCCATGAAAAACCTTCAGATGCCGCATTCATACATTTCTGTTTCCGAAGAAGAGCTGCGCAGTATTTCCGGCGGCGGGCCGCTGGGCGATGCGCTGGATCTTTTCTTCAGCAATCTGCGTCTGGACGATCTTTTCTTTAGCGGCGGATTGATCTCACTTTCTTTCACCTTTGTGCCCATGCTGCTGTTCAATGTGGTAAAGACAGGCTTCAACTTCGTGGTGAGCGCCTACGATACCATCGCAGACCTGTTCCATTTTTCCCACGAGGAGCGGGACATGGTGCAGTATATCTCGGATCAGCAGCGCCGGGAAGAAGAGAAAGAGCAGGCTCAGTCCGCTCCCGGCCCGAAACCGGTTTTCTGAACTTTCCAGTAGTATAAAGCATAGCAAAAAACGCATCTGCAAAATCTTGCAGATGCGTTTTTGTTTTCAGATCACTTTCACTGCCCCCTGCTCCCGCAGACGCAGAATGTAGCAGCTGCCCTTGCCGAATACCCGCTCGATCTCGCTGTGATAGCGTTCCAGCAGGCTCTGGGGAACATACGCCTGAATGGTGCCTGCAAAGCCGCCGCCCTGCATCCGCCAGCTCCCGTGCTGCCCTGCAGGATACTCTGGCTCAGCGCCAGTGCCACCGAAAGCCCCTGATGCCGCACATCGGTGCTGCAGTAGACATTCTGGCATAGCGCAAAGGATGCGCGTCCGCTTTCCAGCACCAGCGCTGCAAAGGCAGCAAACTGCCCGGCCTGCAGCGCATCCCTCTGGGCAAGGGTGCGAGTGTTCTCTTCAAAATAGTGGATGGCGCGCAGCACCGCGCGGTCGCCGCAGGCTTTGCGCAGCGCAGGCAGTGCTGCCCAGAATGCGCTCTCCCGTCACCTGTCCCAGCACCTTTTTGCCAAGAAACGCTGCGATCTGCTCCATCTCCTGCCGGATGGCTGCAAACTCACCGGTCAATTCGCTGTGGCTGCCGCGCGTATCGGTAACGCACAGCTCATGCCCGGCGGCAGCAGGCCGTCGGCGTGGATCTTTTCCAGAACCGGCTGCTGGGGGTCTGCAAAATCCGCAAAGATAATGCCGCCCACTGCGCTGGTCAGCTGATCCAGCAGGCCGCTGGGCTTGCCAAATAGGTATTCTCCGCATATTGACAGATCTTTGCCAGCTCCGCCGGGGCCAGACCGCAGCCATATTCTCCGTTCCAGATGGCAGCCATGCCCATTTCAAAGGCAGCAGAGCTGGAAAGGCCGCTGCCGCGCAGCACATCACTGGCCGTGTATGCATCAAAGCCGCCCACCGCTTTGCCTGCCGCGCGGAAGCCCTCGGCAATGCCGCGGATCAGGCTGGCCGAGTGGGTGCTCTCCCCTTCCTGCGGCCCCTCCACGGTCAGGTCGATCACATCCAGCTTGTTGAACCCGCGGGATTTGACCCGCACGTAGCCGTCTGTATTGTGCGCAGCCACGGCCACAAGATCCAGCGTGACAGCCGCCGCAAGGCCATAACCGTGCTGGTGGTCGGTGTGGTTGCCGCCCAGCTCCGCGCGGCCCGGTGCCGAATAAACCTGCACCTGCCTGCCCGGCCCAAAGTACAGCTCAAACTGTTCCAGCGCAGCACAGTAGCGTGCCCGCTGCCGACAGATTTCCTGCGCCGCATCGCCATACAGTGCCCGGAGCTATCGTCCCATTTGCCCGCCGCGATCTCATTTCGGAGCTGCGCACTGTTTGCCATAACGATTCCTCCCTCAATATGCTGCTTTGGGATAGATGGGTATGTTACGTCTATTGTAATGCATCCAACCGCTTTTTTCAATTTCCAACGCTGACGCGAATTTTGGCACCCAGTTCAAAGAATAAGATGTACTTTTGTTGAATTTGCGGCAGATGTGTGGTATACTATACCAAAGATCGGGCACAAAGCTGCCCGCAACGTGACAGAGCGGAGGAAACGCGGCTATGGCAGATGTATATAAGCAATCCTTCAAACAAAATTATACCAATAATATTGAGCTTTCCATCTTCAATTGCGGCATCGAACGCTGTGCTCCGGGCCAAACATGGGGGCCGGGTATCCGCGACCATTACCTGATCCATCTGGTACTTTCCGGCAAGGGCGTGTTCGAGGTGGGCGGACGCACCTGGGAAGTGAGCCAGGGTCAGCTGTTTTTTGCCCGGCCAAGCCAGCTGATCCGGTATACTGCCGATGAGCAGCAGCCTTGGGAGTACAGCTGGGTAGCTTCAACGGTGCGTGTGCCCACAAACTGGCCGCGCAGCTCCCTTTCACCGACGACTCGCCGGTGCATCACACCCACGACCCCGATGGGATGCGTGCTGCTCTGGCCAACATTTATTCCTCCCGCGGGCTGCAGCCGCAGGATGAAGCCGCCATGGTGGGCTACCTTTATCTCTTCATCGCTTCTCTGATGAAGGAGACCAGCGCTGGCAAACCGCACACGGCTTCCTCTTCCAGCCAGTATGTGCTCAACGCCATCAAGTACATCCAGTTCAATTATTCACACGATATTTCCATTGATGATGTGGCAAAAAGCGTAGGTGTCTCCCGCAGTCACCTGTACCGCGTGTTCATGCTGAACGTAGGCAAAAGCCCCATCGATTATCTTACCGAATACCGCATCAACGAAGCCTGCAAGCTGCTGCGCGCAGGCAACCTTTCCATTGCCGAGGTCGCGGTGTCGGTAGGCTTCTTTGACCAGTTCTATTTCTCGCGGGTATTCAAGCGCGCCAAGGGCGTGCCGCCCAGCAAGTATTTTGCGGCGCAGGCTGATGCTCCCGCCGACGGCCCCGACCACCAGTAAAGGAGACCCTTCATGCCCTTACAGAAAAATCAAGTTCTCACCCTGCGCGTAGAGCGTCTTTCCAGCGATGGCAGCGGCGTAGCACACAGTCCCGACGGTGAGACCGTGTTTATTCCCGGTGCCGCCCCCGGCGACGAAGCCCGGGTGCGCATCGTTAAGGACTGCAAGCGCTACGCCTTCGGTATTCTGGACGAGGTGCTCACTCCTTCGCCGGACCGTATCCCGGTGGATTGTGCCGTGGCAGGCCCCTGCGGCGGCTGCAGCCTGCGGCATCTGGACTATGCTGCCGAGCTGCGCGCCAAGCAGGAGAATGTTGCAGATGCCTTTGCCCGCATCGGAGGATTGGATGTGCCTGTGTGCCCATTGTGGGTTCGCCGGAAGTGAACCGCTACCGCAATAAGGTGCAGTTCCCGGTGGGCGTGGACAAAAGCGGTAAGCCCTGTATCGGCTTCTACGCCGGGCGCACCCACCGCATCGTCCCCTGCCCGGACTGCCGCCTGCAGCCCGGTGTGCTGAATGAGATCGGCAACGCGTTGTGCGCTTTTTTTGCAGAAAAGGGCATCCAGCCGTACAGCGAGGAGACCGGCAGGGGCCTTGTGCGTCATATCTTTCTGCGGCGCGGCGCTCACAGTGGCCAGATCATGGTCTGCCTTGTCTGCACCCGTGCCAAGCTGCCCTCCGCTGAAGAGCTTTGCACCCGGCTGAAAGCTCAATTTGCAGAGATCACCACGATCCTGCTGAACGTAAATGCTAAAAACACCAACGTGATCCTTGGCACCGAGACCCACACCCTGTATGGGCAGGGGTATATTGAGGACACCCTGTGCGGTGTTCCGGTGCAGCTTGGCCCGCTTTCCTTCTATCAGGTCAATACCCTTGCTGCCGAGCAGCTTTACGGCATTGCCGCCCAGTATGCTCAGCTTACCCCGGACGACCTGCTGCTGGACCTCTACTGCGGCATGGGCACCATTGGTCTTCCATGGCAGCGCACTGCCGTGACTGATCGGTGTGGAGATCGTACCGGAAGCCATTGAAAGTGCCAAGGCTAACGCTGCCCGCATGGGTGCAGATATGGCCGCAAAGAGCCGATTTTTCTGCGCAGATGCCGGTCAGGCCGCCACCCGCCTTGCCGCTGAGGGCCTTCACCCGGACATTGTAATGCTGGACCCTCCCCGCAAGGGCTGCGACGAAGCCACCCTTTCCGCTGTCGTGCGCATGTCTCCCCGCCGGGTGGTCTACGTCAGCTGCAACCCCGCCACCGCCGCAAGAGATGCTGCATGGCTGGAACAAAATGGATATCACGCAGAGAAGGTGCAGCCGGTGGATCTGTTTCCAAGAACACGGCATTGCGAGACGGTTGTCTTGCTTTCCAAGGGTGAGGTCGACTCGAAAAAGATTCGGGTTGAGTTCTCTTTGGAAGATATGGATATGTCCGAATTTCAGGATGGGGCAACCTATCCGCAGATCAAGGAGTATGTGTTGGAGCATACCGGGTTAAAGGTGTCCAACCTCTATATCTCACAGATTAAACGAAAATGTGGGATTGGGTTGGTAAGAACTATAATCTGCCGAAGTCCGAGGATTCCAGACAGCCCCAGTGTCCGCCGGAAAAAGAGAAAGCAATCCGAGAAGCATTCAAATATTTTGGGATGATCTAACATCCAGCAAAGTGGAGGTTTCTTATGGATAGGTTGATTTCTTGTGAGTTCAACATGGATAATGCCTGTGTGGAACTGAAATTCTTAGATGGCAGTATGATTGCTATTGATACAATAGCCGTGGAGAATGAGGTTTCCGACAATCTGTATCAGCGGTCAGAGCTGGACTATCTGATTTACAATGACCCGGTTGGATATGCAGACTTGATCTTGAACGGTGATCCCGAAATTTATCTAAAAACTGTAACTGAATGTAAACCCTTAGATTAAAACTCAGCCCTCTGCCTTTTCCTTGGCAGAGGGCCGTTTTTTGCTTAACAGTTATTGAGCATCCCTTAATTGCTCTACAACGCTGCATTTCGCTGCGTATTATACATCATGCAGGGGATCAGCCACCCCAGCAGAAGAAATACCGGAATTGTCAGCAGGACAGGCAGAATGGTGAACCGATACTCGAAGAACCAGAACATACTGCCCAGCATTTTTCCTGCAAGAGGTTCCACCAACAGCGACAGAATAAAGGCTGCCGCTACGGAAGACATTGCGTAAAACAACCCCTCGTAGATCAGCATGGTTTTGAGCTGCCGGTTCGTCATTCCTACAGCCTGAAGCACAGCAAATTCACGGCGGCGGGAAAGGATACCGGTCATCATGGCGTTGGAGAAATTTAGAACACCCACAAGTCCAATGATGGCACAGAGCAATCCGCCCAACAGCAGAAACATATTCTGAAAGTCTTCAAATTCGGCTCGGAGTGTTGCTTTGCTTTCATACATCAATTCGGACAAGTCATTCGCAGTCAAATCAGTAAGATAATTCTCCGCAGATGCTTCTGCCTTATCATCAGGAGTATCGAACAGATAAAACATCGGGATACTCTTATGCTGGCTGTCATTATTTAGCTTTTCGATAGGAAGCACAAAACTGTAGCCTGTTGTATAATAGCGGAAACTCATAGAGTGTGGCACTGTGACATAAGCACATACTGTATATTCTACATCATGGCTTTCTGAAATCTGAAACTGTATATATTTCGATGGCGTGTTTTCATCGCAAAGGTTTCCGGTACGGCTGTCAATATCATGCCCGTCATCAATATAGGTTATGGTCTGAATAGAACCTACAGGCGGGTAAAAATCAAGATTACTTACGTTGCCATAATCATCTGTAAGGACTACTACAGCGATTGCTTTTGAATCCTTCTTGGAACATAGGGATATGTCGCCCTCAACCACAGTTAGTTTCTCAAACAGAGATTCATCCAAACCTTCGATCAATGCACGCTGGCTCACAAGATCATCACGACGATTTTGCTGTTCCAAGAGGGCTTTTGCATTTTCCTCGGATGTATAGTGCATCATGTCCTGTAGCCAGCGTTCCTCACTCATCCAGCCATATGGCTTATAGCCCGTCAGCTTGTAACCACACCCAGAAAGGGACGGAGAAATATTGGTTTCAATTTGCTCAATTTGTTCCTGAGAGATAAAGCTGCCAGAGCGACTATAACGAAAATAGTCCGTAGAGCTTACAATAAAGTCCGCACAGGTCTGCTTTGCAAGATACTTTTCCATATCAAAGCCCCCGGTAAAAGTGACCAGAATATTGAGAAGCACCACGGAAAGCGAAAAGAGAGATAACCACAAGGATAGTCTTTCTTTTATTTCGCCCCAAATTAGCAAAAGCCATTTGATGTACTTTTGCGCCATGGGTAGTACAGTGTTTCTTTTTGCTCCTTACAATTTCAGTGTACTTTGTTGCTTCTACTGGAGAAACTTTGCAGCGATCTTACCCGGACGGGGAACAGGACAGCAAAACTGTAATTAGCGCAAACAGAGCAGACGCAAAGAAAATCAACGGTGAAGTGCTGACGGTGGAAACGCCGACACCAAAAGTGGTTCGTGCCATTACGACTGGCGTCAGAGATGCACCGAAACCATATCCCAACAGCAATCCAATCGGAATGCCTACAACGCACAGAAATAGTGCCTGTTGGCGTATGATGCGCCGCAACTGCCGGGGTGTGACACCAATGGTTTTCAGCAAACCATAGAATCGAATATCTCCGGTAACGGAAATCTGAAATATGTTGTAGATAATCAGATAACCTGTGAAGATTACCAACGTAAGGAAAGCGACAATCGCAATTAGTATGGATGCATCTATGCTTTCGCCAAGCTGTGAAGAAGTGTAGCCCCAGTTTACACCGATGCGTACAAGTTCCCCTTCACCTGTTTCATCCCAAGCATACCCTAAGTCCAGATCCACCTGCTCCATCTGAGCACGGATGTTCATGCTGGATGCCAGCATCACATTCAAATCAATACGGAACGGTTCCAGTCCATTGGACACAGCTTCCGATTCTATTTCTTTTGCGTATTCTTCACTGATATTGATATAGTGAACAGGACTTATATCATCATATTCCAACCATCCCGTCAGAGTAAATGTATCTGTTTTCTCATAAGGCATTTGGGATAAAGCACCAACCGTATAGGTAAGTTCAATTTCTGCTCCTAACTTCGGCTCAATACCCAGAAGTTTCAAGGCATTTGTGTCCATGGCGATTTCTTTGCCGCTCTGAGGCATGTGTCCGGTGGTAGGTTTGGCAAAGCTCCATTTGGTGCAGTTGGCATCCATAAAGCTGACTTCGGCAGGTACTTTGGCAAATGCACCGCTGTCTATATAGCCGGTACTGATGCGCTTGCCGATTTCCTTTATATTTGAATGGGCGGCAATCTTTTGAATCTGTTTTTCTGTCACTTCCTTAAAGGTTCCATGACAGTACCCACCCACCTGACGGAAGGTGTAATTCTCATAGCTGGAATTTATGGACATTATTATGGTAAACAGAGAGGTAAATAGCAGCGTTGTCAGCGCAATGGCAATGATTGCAATGATATTACGCTTACGGGATGCCCATAAAGAACGCCAGCTTAATTTCCAAATACATTTTCTGTTTTTGACATTCATCGTAGCCACCTCCCGTTAGTTCTGGGAGACGATCCGACCATCTTCGATACGGATAATGCGGTCTGCCATCTGCGCAATTTCTTCGTTGTGAGTGATCATTACGATTGTCTGGG
>ENA-OQCS01000705-OQCS01000705.1-human-gut-metagenome-genome-assembly--contig:-NODE-705-length-18623-cov-4.105699_pt1 | contig 18623 bp, 21 predicted proteins | sample MGYA00242757_ERZ504575 | MGnify/ENA primary metagenome ERZ504575 (study PRJEB26092, sample SAMD00036297) | human gut metagenome | host: Homo sapiens | study: EMG produced TPA metagenomics assembly of... | reverse complement strand
TTTAAGCTATCACGTTTTACCTTTTTAAGCCTTACTATCATTACCATAGGAATTTCTTTATTGTTTTTGAAACATTCTTCATAAAATCCATCAATGACAAATCCAGCTCTGAAACAAAGGTTAAAAAATATCTTGTATGGCGAAGATGCACAGTTAAGAGAAGTTGCTGAATTCAAAACAGGAGACACTGTAAGAGTTCACGCGAAAGTAAAAGAAGGAAACCGTGAAAGAATTCAGGTTTTCGAAGGAACAGTCATCAAAAGACAGAATGGTGGAGCACGCGAAACATTTACTGTAAGAAAACAGGCAAGTGGTGTTGGTGTTGAAAAAACATGGCCAGTACATTCTCCAATCATCGAAAAGATTGAAGTAGTAAGACGTGGTAAAGTAAGACGTGCTAAATTATACTACTTACGTGATCGTGTTGGTAAAGCAGCAAAAGTAAAAGAAAGAGTATAATCAGACAAAGATTGTCAAAAGAGAGGGATAGGCTGTATAGCTTATCCCTGTTTTAGTATACAGGAATTTTACGAATCTTTCTATACGAAGAGGAAAGGAGTTCTTCTATGAGGAAAGGATACACAGTAACCTATCAGATGCGCAAGAAACAGCGTCAGCAAAGGGAAATCGTGATTCAGTATGTCTTAAAATTTGTCGGAGTTGTGTTACTGGCATTTTTGTTAGTAAGATTTGTGTGTTTCAGTTTTACGATTCAAGGTGATTCTATGTCACCAACGATTGAAAGAGGTGAAAAACATCTGGTGAATCGCCTGATCTATCAGATCAAGGGACCAAGCAGGTATGATGTGGTCATATTTAAATCAGATGACAAGAATGGAAATTACTATGTAAAACGAGTGATAGGTCTTCCGGGAGAAAAGGTTCAGATCAAAAACGGCAGAATCTATGTAAACGGAAAGAAAACAAAAGCATTTTCAAGTCAGAAGATTTTATCTGCAGGATTAGCAGCAGATGAGATTACATTAAAGAGTAAGCAGTACTTTGTTGTGGGAGATAACTATAATAATAGTGAAGATTCCAGAAGTGCGAGTGTTGGAAATATCAAAAGAACAAATATCATTGGAAAGGTCGGTATCAAATACTGGCGTGGTAAACAGAGGGAAGGAGAAATAAAGAATGGATTTTCAGTGGTACCCGGGTCATATGACCAAAGCAAAACGTATGATGCAGGAAAACATGAAACTGATCGATATTATGATCGAACTTGTGGATGCAAGAATTCCACTAAGCAGCAGAAATCCGGATATTGACCAGTTGGCAGCGAACAAGTCACGATTGATCTTGTTAAATAAGACAGATATGGCAGATGAACGTGTGACTGCACAGTGGGAAGAATATTTTAAAGAAAAAGGATTCTATGTAGCAAGAACAAATGCAAGATCAGGAAAAGGTGTCAAAGGTACACAGGCGATCGTGATGGATGCCTGCAAGGAAAAACTTGAGAGAGATAGAAAACGTGGGATTAAAAACCGTCCGATCAGAGCAATGATCGCAGGAATCCCAAACGTTGGAAAATCAACATTTATCAACAGTCTGGTTGGAAAAGCCTGTACAAAAACAGGAAATAAACCAGGAGTTACAAAAGGAAAACAGTGGATCAAATTAAATAAGAATATTGAATTATTAGATACCCCTGGAATTTTATGGCCTAAATTTGAAGACCAGCAGGTTGGGCTTGTCTGGCATTGATCGGATCGATCAGAGATGAAATCCTCAATCAGGATGAAATGGCGATCGAACTGATCGAGTATTTAAAAAATCATTATCAGGGAATTCTTGCTGATCGCTATCAAGTAGATGAAAATGAAGATAAAGTGAAAATCTTAGAACAGATTGCGCTAAATCGTAATTGTAAGATGAAAGGAAATGAATTAGATTACGAAAAAGCATCAAAGATCGTATTAGAGGAATTCCGAAATGGGAAATTAGGAAAAATTTCTCTGGAAACACCAGAAGAAGGGACAAAAGAGGCATAAAAGCCTTTGAGGGGCAGATATAAGAATGTTTAAAAGTATTCTAAGGTTGCTGGGTACCATTTTGATCGCGGTTGCATTTGCATTTGTTCTTATTATGTGTGTTGGTGAACGGACGAAAGTAAGTGGACATTCAATGGAACCGCACTTGCATGATCATGATCAAGTGTTGTTAGATAAGTTAACATATCGTTTTCGGGATCCTAAACGATATGAGATTATTGTATTTCCAGGACCAGAAGGTGGCGATCAGTTTTTTGTAAAGCGAGTGATCGCACTTCCAGGAGAAACGGTAAAGATCACAAAAGGAAAAGTCTATGTAAATGACAAAGAAGTAAAAGATTATTCCAAAGATCATACGACAGATTCATGTGAATTAAAAGGAAAGTTTCATCTTTCATCAGATGAATATTTTGTTTTAGGAGATAACAGAGATAATAGTAATGACAGTAGATATAAAGAGGTTGGTCCAGTAAAGAGGTCAAAGATCACAGGAGGATTATTTTCCGGTTTTATCCATGGAAGAATGCAGGTGTGATCCGGCCATAGGAAGGGTTTTAAGACTTATGACAAAGAAAGAAGAACGAGAAGCCAAGAAGTTAGAAAAATTAAGGCTTGAGAAAGAAAGAATGTATGAGATGTTTTCTTTTGAAAGAGAATATGGAAATCATCAGGCGATTTGTGGAATTGATGAAGTTGGAAGAGGACCATTTGCAGGACCTGTTGTTGCGGCTGCAGTGATTTTGCCAAAAGACTGTGATATTTTATATCTGAATGATTCCAAAAAGCTTTCAGAGAAGAAAAGGGAGCTTTTATATGATGAGATTTATGAGAAAGCAGTTGCAATCGGTATTGGAATGTCTTCAGAAGAAGTGATCGATGAGATCAATATCCTGCAGGCAACTTATAAGGCAATGCAGCAGGCAATTTCAAAGCTTTCGATAAAACCAGATCTTTTATTGAATGATGCGGTCACAATTCCAGATGTTGAGATCGAACAGATTCCGATCATCAAAGGAGATGCAAAAAGTGCATCGATCGCAGCGGCAAGTATTGTTGCGAAAGTTACAAGGGACCGTATGATGAAAGAATATGATATAATTTATCCGGGATATGACTTTGCAAAAAATAAAGGATATGGAACCAAAGCACATATTGAAGGAATCAAAAAGCAGGGAATCTGTGATATCCATAGAAGAACATTTGTAAAGAAATACATATAAAAAACAAAAAAGTATATATAATATGAAGAAAAATAACAGGGAGACAGGGGCAAAAGCAGAAGCGATTGCCTGTTGGTTTCTGAAACAGCAAGGATATGACGTCCTTGAACAAAACTTTTATACAAAAGTCGGAGAGATTGATATTATAGCAAAAGAAGATCAGACATTGGTATTTGTGGAAGTAAAATACAGAAAAGATGACAAAAAGGGATATCCGGCACAAGCTGTAGACCAAAGAAAACAGCAGAAGATCCGAAAGAGTGCAATGATTTATTTAAAGAAGAATCATCTATCTTTTGAACAGCCGATCCGTTTTGATGTAGTGGAGATTTTAGGAAAGAAGATCAGGGTGATAAAACATGCATTTTAAAAAATCAAACGATAATCAGTCTACGATATTACATGAGGGGTCTGTTCCATATCTGACATTTAAAAAATTGGATCAGGCAGGAGTCAGACATGGATTTCAACACGTATGGGTGGAGTCAGCGAAAGGAATGTTTCCACGTTGAATTTAAGCTATAACCGTGGAGATAAAAAAGAAGCTGTGGATGAAAATTTCAGAAGAATCTCAGAAGCGATCGGATTCGATCATACAAAGCTGGTATTTTCAAATCAGATTCATGAGACGAGAATCCATAAGGTAACGAAAGAAGATTGTGGAAAAGTTATGAAAGATATGGATGGTCTTGCTACAAATGAGCAGGGGATTCCGCTTTATACAGGATATGCAGATTGTGTGCCTTTGTTTTTTTATGATCCGGTAGAAAAGGCTGCAGCTTTAGCACATTCAGGATGGAGAGGCACTGTTGGAAGAATCGGTGCCAAGATGGTACAATTTTTAGAAAATGAATATGGAAGTAAAAAGGAAAATATCATCGCAGCCATTGGACCATCAATCTGCCGAAGTTGCTACGAGGTTAGTGAAGATGTTGCAGATGAGTTTAAAAAAGAACTGACAGGACATGATGCAAAAGAATTTTTGGATGATAAAGGGAATGGAAAATACCAGCTTGATCTCTGGAAAGCAAATGAGATTATTTTGACAGAAGCAGGAATCCGTCCAGAAAATCTTGATATTACAGATATCTGCACATGTTGTAATCCTGATCTACTGTTTTCGCATAGAGCAAGTCATGGGAAACGTGGTAATCTGGCAGCATTTATTGTGTTATAAAAAGGTAAATAAAAAGAATATATCTTGTGAAATTCTTCACACTGGACGAATTTCATAAGATAAGGTATACTAAGAAACAGTACAGGTTTTGAAACATTTAGAGAGGTATATAGATTATGAGTAAGCCGATCATTGCCATTGTAGGAAGACCGAATGTAGGAAAGTCTACATTGTTTAATGCACTGGCAGGAGAAAAAATTTCAATTGTTAAAGATACACCAGGAGTTACAAGAGACCGTATCTATGCAGATGTGACATGGTTAAACTATCAGTTACATTGATTGATACAGGTGGTATTGAACCAGACAGTGGTGATCTATTATTAAGCCACATGAGAGGACAGGCAGAGATCGCAATGGAGACAGCAGATGTGATCATCTTCCTTACAGACGTAAGACAGGGGCTTGTCGATGCAGATTATCAGGTGGCAGATATGTTAAGACGATCAGGGAACCAATTGTGTTAGCAGTCAATAAAGTAGATAATTACGAAAAATTCGTTCTGGATACTTATGAATTTACAATCTGGGGCTTGGAACACCATTTCCAGTTTCAGCGAATTCCAAGATTGGATTTGGTGATCTGTTAGATGAAGTTCTTGTTCACTGCAATCCACAGGATGCAGATGAGAAAGAAGATGAAAGACCAAGAGTTGCAATCATCGGAAAGCCAAATGCAGGAAAATCTTCATTGATCAATAAATTATTGGGAGAAGACCGTCTGATCGTTTCTGATATTGCAGGAACAACAAGAGATGCGATTGATACAACGGTCAAACGTAATGGAAAAGAATATGTATTCATCGATACAGCCGGACTTCGAAAGAAAGCCAGAGTCAAAGAAGATATCGAACGTTACAGTGTGATCCGTACGGTTGCAGCAGTAGAACGTTGTGATGTGGCGATCTTAGTCATTGATGCGGAAGAAGGAATCACAGAACAGGATGCCAAGATCGCAGGAATTGCCCATGAACGTGGAAAAGGTATGATCATTGCGGTTAACAAATGGGATCTCATCGAGAAGAACGATAAGACAATCTACAAGTTTACAAACCAGGTTAGAGAAGTGTTATCTTATATGTCATATGCAGAACTTGTTTTCATCTCTGCTAAGACAGGACAGAGACTTCCTAAGATTTTTGATGTTCTTGATATGGTGATCGAGAATCATGCATTACGTGTACAGACAGGAGTCTTAAACGAGATCCTTACAGAGGCGGTAGCGATGAAACAGCCACCATCAGACAAAGGAAAGAGATTAAAACTTTACTATATCACACAGGTTTCTGTAAAACCGCCAACATTTGTTGTGTTTATCAATGATCGTCAGTTAATGCATTTTTCATATACAAGATATCTTGAGAACCAGATCCGTAATACATTTGGATTCAGAGGAACACCAATTCATATTATTGCGAGGGAAAGGAAGGAAAGATAATGGCAGTTTGTATTGTTGTGTGTATGATCGTCGGATACCTGTTTGGGTGTATTCAGACAGGATATATTGTCGGACGAGTAAATAAGATCGATATCAGAGATTACGGAAGTGGAAATTCCGGGACAACGAATACATTAAGAACTTTGGGAAAGACAGCAGCGATCATTACATTTCTTGGAGATGCCGTCAAAGGACTTGTGGCGGTGAATCTTGCGAGATATGTGATCATGCCGGCTTTTCATGTAGAAGGAGAAGCTTATCTTTGGCTTTTGACAGGATTTGCAGTAGTACTGGGACATAATTTCCCGTTTTATCTTGGGTTTAAAGGTGGAAAGGGAATAGCGACAACTGGGGGAGTTATTTTTGCATTTCACTGGCAGCTTGGGTTGGTCTGTGCAGCAGTATTTTTGATCATTACGGCTATTTCTAAGTATGTATCGTTAGGATCGATCTGCATGGTGCTGATCATTCCATTTATTTTGTATTTTAACAATCCACATGATTGGAAATTAGTTATTGTTGGATGTATATTTACAGCTATGGCAATCTGGCGCCATCGTGCGAATATTGGGCGTTTGATGAATGGTACTGAGAATAAATTAGGTCAGAAAGTAAAACGTTAGGAGGAACTTAAACAGATGAAGAAAGTTAGCGTTATCGGTGCAGGAAGCTGGGGAAGTGCCCTTGCGGTATTATTAGCAAATAATGGACATGAAGTGACATTGTGGACACATGATCCGCATGAAATAGAGATGCTTTCCACAAAGAGAGAGCAGGTAGAGAAATTACCTGGAGTAAAATTGCCAGATAATATTATGATCGAGGCAGATCTTAAAACAGCTTTAACAGATGAAGATGTTGTTGTTATGGCAGTTCCTTCACCTGTTGTTCGTATGGTTGCAAAACAGATGTCCCCATTTATAAAAGACGGGCAGATCATTGTTAACGTTGCAAAAGGTATCGAAGATGTTACATATAAGACATTATCGGATATCATTGAAGAAGAGATTCCAAATGCAGAAGTTTGTGTACTATCAGGGCCTAGTCATGCAGAAGAAGTAGGAAGAGGAATTCCTACAACGGTTGTAGTTGGTGCAAAGAATAAAGAGACAGCGGAAATGCTTCAGGATGTATTTATGAATAAAGTATTCCGTGTATACACAAGTTCCGACATTGTTGGAATTGAGCTTGGAGGAGCATTAAAGAACGTTATTGCATTAGCAGCAGGAACGGTTGATGGTCTTGGATATGGAGATAATACAAAAGCAGCATTAATGACAAGAGGAATTGCAGAACTGACACGTCTTGGAGAAGCACTTGGTGGAAAACCAGAGACATTTTCAGGCCTTACAGGAGTTGGAGATCTGATCGTTACATGTACAAGCGTACATAGTCGAAATCGTAAAGCAGGATACTTAATGGGAAAAGGTATGACTGCAGAGGAAGCTATGAAAGAAGTAAAAATGGTTGTAGAAGGGGTATATTCAGCGAAAGCAGCCCTTGGACTTGCAAAGAAATGCAATGTAGCTGTACCAATTGTGGAAGCAGTGAACAGAGTGTTATTTGAGAATGCGGATCCAAAAGAAGAAGTTTCAAACTTACTCCTTCGTGAGAGAAAACAAGAACATACAAATCTTGAATGGAATTAATCAGGATATATAAAAACATAAACATATACAAAACATAAAAACATGAAGGAAGGAAGACAACAATGGAATCATTTAGGGAAATGTCAAAAGAAGAGTTACAGGCACAGGAAGTGGAAGTGAACAAAAAGTATCAGGAATTTAAAGATCTTCATCTTTCACTAAACATGGCAAGAGGAAAACCAGCACCAGATCAGATCGATCATGCAAATGGCATGCTTGAGACAATGACAGATTATCATGCAAAAGATGGTCTGGATGTGCGTAATTACGGAGTTCTTGATGGACTTCCAGAGATGAAAGAAATATTCAGCGATTTATTAGATATTCCAGCAAAGAATATCATCGTTGGTGGAAATGCGAGTCTGAATCTGATGTTTGATCAGATGATGAGACTGGTTGTATTTGGAACAGCAGGTGAGAAGCCTTGGGGACAGTTAGAGAAAGTAAAATTCTTAATGTCCAGCCCCTGGATATGACAGACATTTCTCAGTTACAGAAACTTTAGGATTTGAACTGATCACAGTCGATATGACATCTGAAGGTCCAGATATGGATCAGGTAGAGAAACTGGTTGCGGAAGATGAAAGTATCAAAGGAATCTGGTGTGTGCCAAAATATTCTAATCCACAGGGAATCTGCTATAGTGATGAAACGGTTGATCGTTTAGCTTCTATGAAGACAGCAGCCAAAGATTTCAGAATCTTCTGGGATAATGCATATGGAGTACATCCAATCTTTGAAGATGTAAAAGTTAAGAATATCTTAGATGCATGTAAAGAAGCAGGAAATGATAACAGAGCATATTATTTCTTCTCAACATCCAAGATCACATTCCCAGGTGCAGGAGTATCTATCATTGCATCAAGCGATGATAATATTGCAGAGATCAAGAAAGTGATGACAGCACAGACGATCGGATATGACAAGATCAATCAGCTTCGCCATGTGCAGTTCTTTAAGAATGCAGATGGAGTCAGAAAACATATGCAGATCTTAGGAGATTGTTTAAAACCTAAATTCGAGACAGTTCTTAATACGTTAGAGAAAGAGTTAAAAGGAAGCGGACTGATCACATGGGAGAATCCAAAAGGTGGATATTTTGTATCTGTAGACGTCCTTCCAGGATGTGCAAAGAGAGTTGTAGAACTTGCCAAAGAAGCAGGGGTTACATTAACTGGAGCAGGAGCTACATATCCATATAAGAATGATCCAAAAGACAGCAATATCAGACTGGCACCTTCTTACCCAACAGTAGAAGAGTTACAGCAGGCAATGGATCTGTTTTGTGTATGTGTGAAGAAAGCAGGAATTGAAAAACTGTTAGAGCAGGCATAAGAGTTAATAAAAAATACTATGAGGAATATTCTTTATCAATGGTGATAAGGCATGTTCCTCATTTGTTTTGTAATACTAGTATTTGGTTTTTAAAATATAAATTCAAAGATTGTATCTATACAATTAACACGTTGATGTGGTAAAATAAAACTGTTTATTCGTAAAATAATAAAAAAGGAGTTGATTATACATGAAATTTACAAAGATGCACGGTTGTGGCAATGACTACGTATATGTAAACTGTTTAGAAGAAAAGATCAATAACCCAAATAAAGTGGCAAAATTTATCAGTGACCGGCATTTTGGAATTGGTTCTGATGGAATGATCTGTATCTGTCCATCAGATAAAGCTGATTTTAGAATGGCCATGTATAACTCTGATGGTTCAGAAGGAGCTATGTGCGGAAATGGTGTCCGCTGTATTGCAAAATATGTCTATGATTATGGACTGACAGATAAAACAACGATCACGATCGAGACAAAAGGCGGAATTAAAGAATTAGACCTTACAGTTGAAGACGGCAAAGTGACATGGGTGAAAGTTGATATGGAAGCACCGATCACAAAAGCTTCACAGATTCCTGCAATCTATGATGATCTTGATGAAGTGATCGATCAGCCAGTGATCGTTGATGGAAAAGAATATAATATCACATGTATTTCTATGGGAAATCCACATGGAGTTGTATTTGTAGATTCTGTTGCAGATATCGACATTGAGAAGATCGGACCAAAGTTTGAAAATCATCCAATGTTCCCAGATCGTGTGAATACAGAATTTATTGAACTTGTTGATGATAAAACGATCAAGATGCGAGTATGGGAGAGAGGCGCAGGAGAAACTCTTGCATGCGGTACAGGAGCCTGTGCAAGTGCTTATGCATCTTATCTGAATAAGAAAACAGGAAAGAAAGTCTTGGTACATCTTTTAGGTGGAGATCTTCAGATTGAATATGATGAAGAAAAAGATACGATCTTTATGACAGGACCAGCAACAACAGTGTTTGATGGCGAGATCGATCTTACAGGAATTGACGATTAAGAGTACAAAGATAGAAGAATTATTGGAGATAGAACATGATATTAAAAGAATTATTAGAACGTTCAGAATATACCCTCGTGCAAGGAAGTGAAGATGTAGAGATTTCTACATTAGTATATGATTCAAGAAAGATTGAAAAAGGCAGTGTATTTGTATGTATCAGCGGAGCAGCCTTTGATGGTCATAAATTTGTAGCACAGGCTGCTGAACTTGGAGCGGCAGCAGTCGTAGTAGAAAAAGATGTAGAAGTACCAGAAAATCTGACAGTGATCAAGTTTGATAATACAAGACTTGCTTTAGCCGAGATGTCAGCAGCATACTTTGGATATCCAGCAGAAGAACTGACAACGATCGGTATCACAGGAACCAAAGGAAAGACAACAACAACGTATATGATCCGTGCAGTCCTAGAACATGCAGGGCAGAAAACAGGATTGATCGGAACGATTGAGACAATCATCGGAGATGAGAGAATTCCATCCGTCAATACAACACCAGAATCTTATATCGTACAGGAATCTTTCCGTAAGATGGCGGACGCAGGATTGAAAAATGTTGTTATGGAAGTATCTTCTCAGGCATTGATGCTTCATAGAACAAGTGGATTTGAATTTGATTATGGAATTTTTACAAACCTTGCAGAAGACCATATTGGGGAAAATGAACATAAAGATATGGACGACTATATTCATTGTAAGAGTCTGTTATTTAAGCAGTGTAAACAAGGAATCGTCAACGGAGATGATGACTATGTAGAAAGAATCATCAAAGATCATACATGTGCGATCGAAACATATGGAATGAAGGATACAAACGATGTTTATGCAGAAAATATTACAAGAATTCAGGAACCTGGATACCTTGGAGTTGCTTACGATCTCAAAGGAAAACAGGAATATAACGTACATGTAGATATCCCAGGAGACTTTACAGTTTATAATTCCTTGGCAGCAATCTCTCTTTGCCGCCATATGGGAATTGTCAAAGAAGATGTATTATCAGCATTGAATACAATTCAGGTCAAAGGACGTTTGGAGATCATCAAGACTCCAGGAGATTACACATTAATGATCGACTATGCACATAATGCTATGAGTCTTGAAAGTCTTTTAACAACGATCCGTAAATATAACCCTAAGAAGATCTACTGCTTATTTGGATGCGGTGGAAACCGTGCAAAAGCAAGACGTTATGAGATGGGAGAAGTATCTTCAAAACTTGCAGATCTTACCGTTGTAACATCTGATAATCCAAGAAATGAAGAACCAATGGATATCATCAACGATATTTTGATCGGGGTTCACAAAGCAGATGGAGAATATGTTACGATCCCAGATCGTAAAGAGGCGATCAAATATTGTATGGAACATGCTGGAGCAGGAGATATTGTTATTCTTGCCGGAAAAGGGCATGAAGACTATCAGGAGATCAAAGGTGTGAAACATCATATGGATGAGAGAGATCTGATCCAGGAAATTATCGAAGGAAGATAAAACATCTGTCTTTTGAAATATATAAAGAAACGAAGGAGAATTACAAACGTGGAAGCAAGAATTTCAGGAACAACAAAATTATTCGGATTGATTGGTTCACCGGTTTCACATTCCGCATCACCAGCAATGCAGAATTACGGTTTTCAGGCATGTGGAGTCGATGGAGCGTATCTTGCCTTTGATATTAAAGAAGAGGAAGTGCCAGAATTCGTAAAATCCATGCGTCTGTTAAATATTCAGGGATGTAATGTTACAATGCCAAATAAAACAGCAGCAGCTCAGAATATGGATGAATTATCACCAGCAGCAGAATTGATCGGTGCCGTTAACACAATTGTAAACAGAGACGGAAAATTATACGGACATATCACAGATGGTGAAGGTTTTGTTGCAAACTTAAAAGATCATGGAATCGGCGTTGAAGGAAAAGATATCGTAATCTTTGGAGCAGGTGGAGCAGCAACAGCGATTCAAGTACAGTGTGCATTAGATGGAGCAAAATCTATCACGATCTTTAACCCAAGAGATTCATTTTTCGAGAGAGCCCAGAAGATGGTAGAGAAGATCAAAGCTAAGGTACCAGAATGTCAGGTAGAATTATATGATCTCGATGCGAAAGATACAATGCGTGAAAAGATTGATGCAGCAGATATTTTAGTTAATGGAACATTACTTGGAATGAAACCAAAAGAAGATACAACAGTGATCTCAGATACAACAATGTTTCATGAAGGATTAGTTGTAGCTGATGTTGTATATAATCCAGAAGAGACAAGATTCTTAAGAGAAGCAAAAGAACATGGATGTATCACAGTTCCAGGAAAAGGAATGCTATTATGGCAGGGAGTTGCATCTTTCAAATTATTTACAGGGAAAGATATGCCGGTTGATGAAGTGAAAGAAAGATTCTTCCAGGGAGTATAAGATACATAGATCATATATGGAAACAAAAAGATCAGAAACTGTAATAAGCAGATTTCTGGTCTTTTTTTCTTATCGTCTTCATATACTTTATCAGTCTATAAAGGAGGAACTTATGGATCAGTTTAATGTATATAAGGATATGAAAGCAAGGACAAACGGAGAGATTTACATTGGTGTTGTTGGTCCGGTGCGAACAGGAAAGAGTACATTTATCAAACGTTTTATGAATCTGATGGTATTGCCAAATATCGAAGATGAAAACGACAGAAATCGTGCAAATGATGAACTTCCACAATCTTCAAGTGGTAAAACGATCATGACAACAGAACCGAAATTTGTTCCAAATGAAGCAGTATCAATAAAGACGGAAGAAGGAATCGAATTAAATGTCCGACTGATCGACTGTGTGGGATATATGGTGGAAGGCGCTACAGGACACATGGAAGGAGAAGAAGAGAGGCTTGTAAAAACACCTTGGTTTGATTATGAAATACCATTTACGAAAGCAGCGGCAATTGGAACAAAGAAAGTGATCACGGAACATTCAACGATCGGTGTAGTTGTAACTTGTGATGGTTCTTTTGGGGAAATTGCAGCAAAACAATATGAGCCAGCGGAAGAAGAAACGATTAAACAACTGAAAGCATTGAAAAAGCCATTTGTTGTTTTATTAAATACGATTCATCCATATTCAGAAAGCACAAAGCAGCTAGCGGCTGAAAAGGAAGAAAAATATCAGACAAAAGTGCTACCAATGAATTTAGAACAGATGAAAAAAGAGGATATTTATGAAATTATAAAGAGTGTGTTGATGGAATTTCCGATTTCATCAATTGGATTTTATGTTCCAAGATGGACAGAGATGTTAAAGAAAGATCATCCATTAAAAATGGAATTACTTCAAATGGCCAGAGATGTGATCACAGAAAAAACAACAATGAGAGACATTTATGAAGAACAAGAAAAAGAATATGAGTACATAACGGGGCAGAAACTAGAATCTGTTGCGATGGACAGTGGGGAAGTGGTCATCACAGTAAAGTTGGGGATGTATATTATTATGAATTTTTAAGTGAAACAACAGGGATGGAGATTCGCAATGAATATGAATTTATCAAGATCATGGGAGAATTAGCAAAGAAAAAGAAAGAGTACGAAGAAGTTGGAGAAGCATTGGCGGCAGTAAAACAAAGAGGATATGGTGTTGTGACACCGACGAAAGAAGAAATTGTATTAGAAGAACCGCAGATTGTAAAACATGGAAGTAAATACGGAGTAAAAATTAAGGCAAGTGCACCTTCTATTCACATGATCCGTGCAAATATTTCAACGGAGATCGCTCCGATCGTTGGGGAAGAATATCAGGCAAAAGATCTGATGGACTATATTGAGCAGGGATCGAATCAGCCAGGGGAAAGTATGTGGGATGTCAATATTTTTGGAAAGACGTTAGAACAGCTGGTTGGAGACGGTATGCAGACGAAGGCATTAAAAATGACAGATGAGAGTCAGCAAAAGCTTCAGGATACAATGGAAAAGATCATAAATGAAAGTAATGGCGGTCTTGTCTGTATCATTATCTAAGAACATTGACAAACGGATGGAAAAAGAATATACTTTGATAGACAAGTGTTTTTGATCTGACAGTTATGAGTACAGATCAAGAAGAGAAAAAAGAAGCGATTAAGATAAGTGGAGTAGTTATGTCTGTAAAAATATTAGGAACAGGAAGTTCTTCCAGAAAAATCAGTGAGCAACGATGACCTTTCCAAAGTGATGGATACAAATGATGAATGGATTTCATCCAGGACAGGGATTCGCAGCAGGCACATTTCGATTGAAGATACAACATCAACGATGGCAGTGAAAGCTGCAGAGAAAGCATTAGAAGATGCAGGAATCAGTGCGGAAGAATTAGATCATATTTTCGTTGCAACATTATCAGGAGATTATGCAACACCAAGTACGGCTTGTCAGGTACAGAAAGGAATCGGAGCTGTCAATGCAGTCTGTATGGATATTAATGCAGCATGTTCAGGATTCGTTTTTGGATTAAATACAGCAGTTGCATATGCGAGAGCAGGAATGGGTAAGAAGATGATGATCATTGGGGTTGAGACACTTTCTAAGATTCTTGACTGGAGTGACCGCAGTACTTGTGTATTATTTGGAGATGGTGCAGGATGCGCGATCGTGGAAGCGGATGAAGAAAGAGAAATCTTTATCGATGCAGGATCTGATGGAGCACGAGGAGATGTTTTAACATGTGAAGAAAGACATTTAAACAATCTCTTAGTAAAGGATGATTCTCCAATGCAACAGGTTGCCATGGATGGGCAGGAAGTATTCAAATTTGCAGCACGTATGGTACCAAAGAGTATTAACAAAGTTCTTGATGAAGCAGGCGTTTCCAAAGAAGAAATCAAATATTTTGTATTACATCAGGCTAACAAAAGGATCATTGAAGCAGCAGCGAGAAGATTGAAGCAGCCAATTGAAAAGTTCCCGATGAATATAGACCGTTGTGCGAATACTTCATCAGCAACGATTCCGATCCTTTTAGATGAGATCAATCAAAAAGGAATGCTAAACCGAGGAGATAAGATTGTTTTAAGTGGTTTTGGCGGAGGACTTACTTGGGGTTCTGTTTATCTTACATGGTAAGAAGCAAACAAATACGATACAAATGAAGATAAAAATAGTCAGCTTTCATATAAGATGATAGGAGTTGACTATTTTTATTGCATAGGAAATTTCAATGAAATAAAAAATATGAAGTAAGAAGAAAGAATCCTGTAATACAAGATTCTTTTTGAAGTTAAAATATGATATAATGAGTGGATAAGTACAGGAGGGAATTCATGGAATTACAGTTATGGAGAGAAATGCTCACCCCATATGAGCTGGCAGTTGATGAACTTGTGTTAAAGTTTCGACATATTATAAGAGAATACAGAAATGTCGGAAGATATTCACCGATCGAGCAAGTCGATGGACGTGTAAAATCTATCTCAAGTATTTTGGATAAGATGCAGAGAAAGAAGATCAATGTCAATGATGTAGAAAAAGAACTGGAAGATATTGCGGGAATACGTTTGATCTGTCAGTTTGTGGAAGACATTGATCGTGTATTAGAGATCATAGAGAGTCGTTCTGATATGGAGATCAAGAGCCACAAAGACTATATTTCACATTCCAAAGACAGCGGATATCGAAGCTATCATGTGATCATCTATTATGAAGTGAATACGATTTATGGGAAGAAGCGGATACAGGCAGAGATACAGATCCGTACACTTGCGATGAATTTCTGGGCAACCGTGGAACATTCTTTACAGTATAAGTATAAAGGGGATATTCCACAGCATGTGACAGATAAATTATTAGTTGCATCAGATGCGATCGATGTCTTAGATCATGAGATGTCAACAGTTCGTGATGAGATCATGGATGCACAGGATTCATTCCGTAAGAAGTCAAATCTTGTATCTGAGATCCTTCATACGATGCAGAATTTATATAAAGTTGCGAATCGTCATGAAGTATTAAAGATTCAGGATGAATTTTATAAAATATATGAGACAGGAGATATGGAACGCTTAGAGCATTTTAATAAACAGTTGGATATTATTGCAGAAGGATATCGTGCTCAGAGCATTTCTTAAGAAGAATATGAAATTACCAGAATTATTTGAAGAGAAGATGAGACGTCTATTGGGCGAGGATTTTTCGGAATATGAGAAGCATTTAGATGATCCTGCATATTATGGGATCAGAGTCAATACACTAAAGATCTCAGTGGAAGACTTTTTGAAGATCTGTCCGTTTCATGTGACGAAAGTGCCTTGGACAGATAATGGATTTTATGTGGACAGGGAAGAAAAACCATCAAAACATCCATATTATCATGCTGGATTATATTATATACAGGAACCAAGTGCGATGACACCAGCTTCCTACCTGCGTAGAACCGGGAGACCGTGTGCTTGATCTGTGTGGGGCACCAGGTGGAAAGTCTACAGAACTTGGAGCAAAGTTAAGGGGAGAAGGATTACTGGTATCGAATGATGTCAGTATCTCAAGAACGAAAGCTCTGATCCGTAATATCGAGATGTTTGGCATCCGTAATGATATGATCCTTTGTACGGAAGCCAAATATTTAGTACCATCAATGACAGGATTTTTTAATAAGATCCTAATTGATGCTCCATGTTCTGGAGAAGGAATGTTTCGAAAGGGGAATAATGAGATCAAGAACTGGCAGCAGAAAGGAAGCGAACCTTATGCAAAATTACAGCGAGAGATCGTTGATGATGCGATCAAGCTATTAGCGCCAGGTGGTATGCTGCTTTATTCTACCTGCACATTTTCACCCGAAGAAAATGAACAGGTGATCGAATATCTCTTAGAGAAGAATGAAGATCTTTCTCTTGTGCCAATGAAGATGTGTGAAGGATTTGACCACGGACACCCAGAATGGACTTTGACAGGAAGAGAAGACATCAAACAATGCATTCGATTATGGCCGCATAAGATCAAAGGAGAAGGACATTTTCTTGCCTTATTGAAGAAAGCAGACGGAGAACAGCCAACATTCAAATACGAAAAGATTAAGAAAGTAAAACTGACACCAGAGACAGAAGAATTTTTCAAAAACTGTAAGATGGATATTGACTGGAGTCATGTTAGAGAACATCAAGGAAAATTGTTTTACCTAAAAGAAGATATTCCAGAGATGAAGAAGGTAAGAAGTCTAAGGAAAGGTCTTTATCTAGGAGAGATGAAAAAGGAAGATTCGAACCGAGTCAGTCATTTGCAGTAGCGTTGGCGGCCAATGAGTATGAACCATATCTTTCGTTTGACATCAACGATGAGAATACGGTCAAATATTTAAAATGTGAGACATTAGACGTAGATACAAATACCGAAGGAATTCATCTGGTTGGAACAAATGAATTTCCATTAGGATGGGCGAAGATTAAAAAAGGACGACTGAAGAATAAGTATTCTTCCAGCTGGAGATGGTTATAATGGCAAAGAAAACCAGATTAGACAAATTTTTGTGTGACAGTTTAAATATGACAAGAAAAGAAGCGAAAGAGTCTGTCAAAAAGGGTAAAGTTGTGGTTAATGGAGAAGCGATCAAGAAACCAGAATATAAGGTGGATGCAGAACAAGATCAGGTAGAATTTGACCACAAACTGATTCAGTTTGAACAGTTCCATTATCTGATGTTACATAAACCACAAGGGGTTGTATCTGCAACGAAGGATCATCATGATCAGACTGTACTCGATCTGATTCATGAAGATTATAAAGACAGATTGTTCCCCGTAGGAAGATTGGATAAAGATACAGAAGGATTATTATTATTAACGGATGATGGAATGCTGGCACATGAACTTCTTTCGCCAAGAAAACATGTGGATAAAGTATATTTTGCAAAAGTTTCAGGGCAGTTTGGCGAAAATGAGATCGCCAGATTCAAAGAAGGTCTGGATATTGGCAATGGCGAAAGATCAAAACAAGCAAGACTTCAGATCCTTAAAGCAGATGTACAAGAATCAGAGGTTCTGATCACGATCATGGAAGGAAAATTTCATCAGGTAAAACGGATGGTAAAAGCTGTTGGAAGTGAAGTGTTATATTTAAAAAGGCTGTCAATGGGATCATTAAAATTGGATGAAGAGTTAAAGCTTGGAGAATACCGAAGATTAACGAAGGCAGAGTTACAAGAACTAAAGGAGCATAGGAGATAAATGTTAGAGAATAAAAAAGCAGTAATCTTTGATCTTGATGGGACATTAGTTGATTCCATGTGGATCTGGAGAGAGATTGATATTCGCTTTTTGGGAAAATATGGATTGAAGTTCCGCAAGGGTTAAATGATAAATTAGAGGGATATAGTTTTCATGAAACAGCAGTTTATTTTAAGGAACATTTTCCGTTGCCGCTTACGATCGAAGAGATCATGGGAACATGGAATCGTATGGCTTCCGAAATCTATATCAATGAAATTCGTTTAAAAGAGGGCGTGAAAGAATTTATTGAGTTGTTAAAAAAACGGAATATGAAACTTGGAATCGCAACAAGCAATTCAAGAAAGCTGGCGAAAGATTGTTTAAGATCCAATGGCATTTTGGATGCATTTGATTATATCTGCACGTCCGATGAAGTTCCAAGAAGTAAGCCGGAACCGGATGTTTATTTGCATGCAGCAAAGATGATCGATACCAGACCAAAGGATGCATTGGTCTTTGAAGATATTCCATATGGGATTTTGGCAGGAAAACGTGCAGGAATGGAAGTGTGTGCAGTGAAAGATCCATATTCTCAAGGATCAGTGAAAG